>Ga0315915_1001456_pt1 | contig 28650 bp, 23 predicted proteins | sample MpolbnodulesMG_FD_207738 | JGI IMG/M metagenome (GOLD analysis project Ga0315915, IMG submission 207738) | Medicago polymorpha root nodule microbial communities from Los Angeles, California, United States - branched nodules | ecosystem: Host-associated > Plants > Roots > Nodule | place: USA... | reverse complement strand
GAGCAACTTGTAATTTGATATTACATTTTAGTGGAACTCTCCTTGGAAGTGCAAGGGGGACAGGACTACTTCCGGTTTGTGGAAGGAACCTGTATAATTGCTTGTGTTCTTTCTTCCTCTGTTCTTTACATTTATCCGCTGCACAAAGACTCTGAACTCACTCAGACTCTGAACTACTTCAGACTCTGAACCTGAGAACAGTTCTTCAGAACATAACAGAAGAAGTTTTCAAAAACACAATTCAACCCCCCCGCTCTTGTGGTTTTTCATGGAAGATAGTGATTCACCAAGAGTAGATGTACCCCATCGTAAGAACGATTGATGGACATACTATAATTCGGTGTTTTCTCTTCCTTTCTCTCTTTTATTTCTAGCATAATTTAATGTGATCCTTGTGAATTAAGATAATGTTTAATGTCAATAATATTGATGTGATTGAATCTATTAAAACCTAATTTTCTATCAAACAACCTCTGATCACAAGAATTAATCAACCACATCCAAAATAAAATAAAATTAATCAATCATAGAAATATTGCAATTAATTGATAGTGATTCAATCATAGATCGAACGATTCTATATTCATGTTAGTAGATATTTATTGTTTAATAATAGGTTTGATTTGAGATTGTATTTACAATTTATAAATTGAGATTGTTGCAATAATTTAATATTGAACATTGTTTAAGACTAAATAGTGTTTCAACATTGTTAACTTTTGGGTTTAATTTTCATCTTACGCGAATTCAATAATCATTATTATCTCTAAAATGATTTTCTAAAACCAAAGTTTTCACAAAAAATTTCAAAAGTTAATTCCCTTCTAAAACCACCATACAAACCAACAATGTGAAATGCATATGTCATGTTTGAATCATCAATACATGAATCATCCTTGAATCATTTGTAAGTAGTAGTTACAAAATTTTCATATGACAAATATCCATCTCTTGTTATTGTCTTGCATGTATGCCATCCTACGTTCATTTCATATTTTCCAAAAGCGGATGCTTAATTTGGATTTTGATTTTAACGATAATGAATTCAGTATCTTCATTTTTTCTAATGGGATTAATTACTTGGATATCATCCATGATTAGTATAGTCTATGGCTTCAATTTACATTGTGTCGTGGCAATTGCCTCCTTCACCCATTGTAGAGGGTTTGTTGTGTAAACGGTCAAAATAGAATTATAGACTTACGAGTGATGCATTGAAAAACAAAAAAAGAACAAATTTAGTTAACAAACCTATTTAAAGAGAACCAAATCAATCAAACTGAACTACAAATATTAATTTCTTGTAATCAAAATCGGTCATCTATCAATATTAATATTTTTTTCAAAATAAAAAATCAAAGTTGAGATTAATTGTTCTTATTAGAACGAGTCTCATTTCAATAGTTGTTCAAACTATATTTTTTTAGTCTTACATAAAAGTATGTAAAAAGTTTATCCTATGGACACATTCTTTTTGTTTTTGGTTTATTCATAGGTTCATTTTATTGAAAATAATCTTATATTAGGTATGTCGGATTGATAATAGATTATGTATGCAGGGGGTCGTGGTCTACACGGGCTAGACTTCAAAGGACGTGTTGTGCGTCAAAACGCATTAGCAATGTTGGTTGCCTTAAAAAGAAAACACTAACGATAAAGATGAAATTAATAATAAAACATTCGAATAGTTTTCCTAAATAAAACATTTGAATAGTTATTTGTTAAATATTACAAAGTGATTGATAAAGATGTATCAAAATATTACAAAGTGATAAAGAAATCTATTCATTTGCTTATATGTACTGGAAAGTGAAGGTAGTTACGTAGTTTTATGTGAAAAATATATCCCTCTTCTGATGTTTGGATTGTTCCAACATATTATTTTAACAAAATTTAGAGATTAAGAAAACACTTGCAAATAATATTGATATTGATGATAATAATTTTGTTAATAACTAAACATGTATCTCATGCATGATTTTTATATTGAATTGTAATTACCAAATTATAATCATTTTATTATTATTTACTGGAAGTCTGCAATCTCTTTAATCTTCTCAAATGTAACTTTATCCGATAATAACTCTAAAGCTTCCTCAAACTCTTTTATGTCTAACTTTGCTATCATCAAGAAGTTTAGAGTTAATATTCATCCCCCTAGATCTCCTCAGATCAAGGAAGTTATATGGCAGCCTCCCATAAGACACTAAATCAAAGGAAACACTTATGGCTCCTCATCTCCTTTAGCTTATGCTAGTGGTATTATTTTTAGAGACTCAAATGCAGACTGCTTGCTTTGTATTTTAGAGAATCTTGGTTTGGTTTATGCTTTCCATGCTAAATTAATAGGTGCAACGAGAGCTATAAAAACAATTTCTAGAAGAAATTGGTTGAATTTTTAATTAGAATCATATTCCATGCTAGTGGTGAATGCAATTTCTAATAGTAGCATTGTTCCTTGACACTTAAGCAACAAATGGTTCAATTGTATGAGGCTCTTGAATAGCATGAATTTTGTTATTTCTCACATCTTTAGGGAAGGAAATCAGTGTGCTGATTCCTTTGCAAAACTTTGGGTTAACAATTCAAGGATTGTTTTCTTGGTAATCAGCTTCATCCTTCATTACTAGTTTTTCGGTTCAAAACAAGTTAGGAATGACTAACTATAAATTTGTTTCCTTTTGAGGGTTTGGTCTAGTCCCCCTCCTTTGTATTTGCTTTTTGTTTAATTTTATCATTGGTTGCAGTTCTTTGCTGCAACCTTTTTGCTTAATTTTTTTATATTATTATTTACGAGATATATAAAAACTCAATTTAAGTAATTAATTAGTGATTAATGACTCGTTAATTAGTGATTAACATTTATCCCGTATTTTTTTATAGCCTAACTTTCAAATGATATAATAACTAATAATCAATAACAATGAAAAAAAATTAATTTTAAAATATGACATTAAGGTAGAGAAAGAATTTGAAGCAAATTATTATATTTTACAAAATGAACAGTTTTAAAAAAAATGTAATTTTCTGAAAAATAGTTGTGTTTAATAAGTAAGAAATATTTTGTAACTTACCCAATGTCTTGTTATTTAATATCAATCAATCAGACATAACTGAGTAAATTTATTTGACTTTTTTTTTTTGCTTTTGACTCGTTTGATGTTTGGGAGCAGGTAGTGACTTATAATGGAGAAGTTTGTTTTAAATTTGAGTTATTATGGAAAAATTTGTTTTGATGGACATTTTTTTTTATGAAAATTCAAATTGTAAACATATGAATAATGGAGGGAAGTTGAAAGGGAAAAGACAAAAAATGGTAGAATGTCGGCGAGTAGTCAAATAATCAAAATGGGGTGAGATAGGGATTTTGGTAGTAATTAAATTTTATAGTTAGTGAATGGATATAAATGAAATATGCAATTTAACTCCAATTTTTATAAAAACTTATGGAAAGAAATTTTAATAAAGGCTTCTAATAAATAATTTAACTCTTAGTAATTTAAATTTTAATTTAAATGGTTGTCGATCACATATCAACACTAAATAATTTGTGTGTGAGAGATAGATTAATTTATAAATAAGAAAATATGAGATTGAGTTTGAAGGTTGAGATGTAGCAATTGAGAAAATTGAGAGATTTTAAATAAAGATAGTTTATTTCTCATCTAATATATATGTACAACAACGACATAAAATAGATGTTGCATTGTAAAAAAATTGAGAGAATTCAAATGAAGAGAAAGTTCACTCTCCATCTAATATGTATGTGCAGCAACCATATCAGATTCATATCTAATGCATAACAACTTCAATACTCATATTACTTAAAAAAAACTCAATAGTCATATTTTTTATTTATATTTTGTATTTTCTCTTTTATTTTTAGTGAAATAATGAAAAAATATTTTTGGTCAAAGTAAATAGAAAATTATATATTATAAAATATATTTTTTGACAATAATTAAATATTCATTCAAACAAACAATTTCTTTTTGACCAATTCAAGCAAAATAATAAAGAATGTTTTTCCACGGGAAAATATTAAAGACTCTTTTATTTTTAGTGAAATAATGAAAAAATATTTTTGGTCAAAGTAAATAAAAAATTATATATTATAAAATATATTTTTTGACAATAATTAAATATTCATTCGAACAAATGATTTCTTTTTGACCAATTCAAGCAAAATAATAAAGAATGTTTTTCCACGGAAAAATATTAAAGAATATTCTTAATTATATGATATAATAATTTAATTATAATATAAAAAATATTTCTTAAGATTAGAGAAAAAATTGTTTTTTTTAAAAAATTTTGTGTTAAGAAAAGTTATCTACTTTTTTTAAGAAAGGATGATTGATTTGTTTTTTGTTCTGTATGTAGACAGAGTGGTAAGAACCAAATAAATAAAATAATAAATATTTTGAAGAAAGAATAATTGATTTTTTTTTACGTAAGGAAATTTTTTTTTTCTTGTCGCTAAAGCAGCAAGAACTAAGTCATAAAAATAATAATAAATATTTTGAAGTAAGAAAAATAAACATTTTTGTACACATACTAAATATTGAGAAGTGGTGAATTTCTGTTTCAAAATCAAGTCTGCAACACCAAATATCATTACAGGTAGCATCTATACTTACAATGCTTCTCTTTTATTTTTAGTTAAAGAAAATGCAAGTCTTTCTTTTGTCGACTCTTGGCGTCGACAAAAAGAAAAAAACAAGATAAAACTCTTTTCTATATGAAAGTTAATAAATTTTTTGACTATAAGAAAAATAGTAAAACATATGTATTAAAGAATATAATTTTTTTGACAGTAACTAAATATTATATTCATAAAAAACTAATTATTCTCACACACCTTTTTTTATAATAATAAAAATACAAAATATTATGTTTGACCAAATTGAAAAAAAAATTAAAGAATAATTTATTTATTAAAATAATTAAAATATAGTTTAATTTCTACACACATTCAATGTACACATGATTTGGTTTTGACCAAATTCAAACAAAATATTAAAGAATAATTCATTTATATAAAAAAAATTAAAGAATATAGTTTAATTTCGGGTTAATTAAGTTTTTAGTCCCTATAAATATTCACAGTTTTGTTTTTAGTCCCTACAAAATAAAATCACACTTTTTAGTCCCTGTGATATTTTTCTTAAGCATTTTAGGGATCAAAACTATTGATGGAAATTTTTGACAGGGACTAAAAGTGCTGATGGAAAAATTTATAGGGACTAAAAATGTCGACGGAAAATTTTATAAGGACTAAAAAATGTGATTTTATTTTGTAGGGACTAAAAAAAACTGTGAATATTTATAGGGACTAAAAACTTAATTAAACCTTTAATTTCTAATGTACACATGTATTCAACGATGCATTGCCACATCTTCAATTAATGAACATGCCAATACATAATTGAATATATGTGTAAAATAACTTTACACTGACAATGTATACAAATTAAATTTGAAAGAAAATTATTAATTATAAGCTTGTTTTTTGACCCAATAAAAGTTTATTGAAATGATAAACAATTGACTCACTTAGAAGGTCGTGTGTTCAATTCTCTCTATTGATGAGAAAACTTTTTGAGATCCGTCATGATCCTAAGACCATCTCCACTGAAATACTTTTAACTATTTAAGACCCGATACCTATTAGGTGCCCCCAATGTGGAGAATTTTTTTCAGGGTCTTATAAGATCCGGGGTCTTTTTTAAGACCTCCACTTTTAAGCGGGACCCGCACTCTTTTAATATTAAAAAATTAAAATATAATGATATAAAATTATTGATAGTTGATTAGTAAGTCCCATTTAAAAACTTTGTGTGAGATCTGAGTTGGAGTGATTGAGTGCTTATTAGGTACTACTATTAAAAAATTATAAATGAGTGATGTGTACACGTGAGACTCATTTAAGAACCAAAAAATGGATGTTTCCATTGTGGATGCTCTAATACCTCACATACACTTTTTTCTTTTTTATCAAAAATTAATTATATTAATTAAACAAAAAAAGTTACCTATATGCTATGACAATAATTTCATTTTTTTTAATTTAATTTAAAAGATGTGTAAAACCTCTAAAATTAAAAAAAAAAGTTTGTAAGAAAATATTTTTATTTTTATATTAAAGAAAATATATCTACTTCATCACTCACAATGACAAATACACAATCAAATGCATTCTTTGCGTTTCGCGTTTCCTTTGAACAATTGAAGAATTCATTTTGAAACAACAACAACTCTTTCTCATATAAACCGTTTCAAAACCCTTATGTTTCATTTTCCCCCAAATTCAAAACCCTAACCCTAATTTCTCTCTCAATTTTCTCAATTTCTCAATCATGAGCAATGAGATTGTTCAAAAACCTCCACCATCAATCCTCGTTGGTCGATTCAAAGCTTTGTTGAATCAACGTCGTGAAGAAGATCCTCGGTTGAGAAATTCGCAACCTTCAACAGAAGAAATTGTTCAGATTTACGAGCTTTTGTTGTCTGAACTCACGTGTAATGTTAAACCTATCATTACTGATCTTACTATCATTGCTGAACAACATCGTAATCATGCTAAAGGAATCGCTTTTGCTATTTGCAACCGTATTGTTGAGGTTTTTGTTTTTTACACCCCCTTTTGTAAAATTCCACACCATTGTTCAGATTAAGAGTTATTGTTGTTTTCATTGTTGTGAATTCAATTGTTGTCTATTTCATTCTTCTATTTGTTTTTTACTTTATGAATTTAGTTTATTGCAATTCCATAGGAAAAAGTTTCGATTTTTTGTTCATTTCATTTTATGGGTTTCACAGTTTTGGTGATTTTTTATTTATTTATAATTCAATTGATTAATAATTGTTTTTGGGAATTGGAAATTGAAAGGAATAATTTTGATTATATTAAAACAATTAGAAGCATTTGGGCAGTTGAAACATAACTACAACTAATAATGAACGATGTTGTCAAATATCGGCTATAGCGTAGCGGAATTTGAACAAACCACTATTGTTTTGGGATTAGCTTTTTAGTTGAAGTGTTATCAAATAGCGGCATTAACCCTATAGCAGCACTGTAGCATAGCGGAATATGAACAAACCACTATTTTCCGCGATTTGTGATTGATAACATTGTTAACAAATGGTAAAATTTAGAGATTCAAGTAAGTATACTTAACCGTTAACACAATTGAGTACTTAAAAATCGATTTTTGGAACCAATAAAAGTGAAATAGTTAGTGTATCAATGGTGGATTATAGAAGCCAGGGCACATAATTTCGTGTAATAATAATGGGGTTTACGGCCTATGGTGGATATAATAGGAATTAAGAATTCAGGACGATGATGGCTTGCACAACCATGTTGTACTGCCATGGTGGCAATTTGACAACACTGAAAATACTATAATATATCTAATTTTTAAAGGATTTAGACAGACATTTCATCTGAAAAGGGAATTCGTTATTGTGCTTTTGCTGAAATGATCAAGTCTTTTGGCAACCTGCTCAAGTTGGAATACAGTATTCCAAATCCTCACAGCTTTTCATCTGAGTTTTTGTGCGTGCGTGCATGCGTGTTATATGAGTTACCTGGGTTTTAGGTTGCTTGTAGTTGAAACTTGAAATAAATGATAATGAACGATGCTGCAATTGACTGCTACTAAACAATTTCCTGAATAAATTGAATGATTTTGAAACATTAGCATATACTTGCTTGGAGTAAATATTATGTTAAGTATATTAGACTTGCACCACGCATATTGGACTATTGATAATCCAGCTTACTTCATATATATATTTCATTCCTATGTTAATATGTTATTTTGTAGCTATTTTTTTTTGTTGTTATTGTTTAGACTAGCTGTTAACTAAGGTTGTGTATTTCTAGTAGAAGATTGTTGGGTTGTTGGTGTCATCTAACTGACAGTTAGCTCAATTTGATAGAATTCTATCTATTATATATCTTAATTCTGTGTATATTCATTTCATCACTTTTGCATTTCAGAATAACCTAATGTATCCATACCAGTTTTGCATTCTCTCCCAAGCCTCATCACCACTTATCATTTTCTATAAATACCTATAATGCCAATTTTCAATCCTCTTACTATGTAACACATACTTTTATCATTTACATACAAAGTATACAATGTAACTGGTACATAATTTGCTTTATCTTTGTCAACATTGGCGATCTCAGAGGCAGAATAATATAAAATTGTCAACATTGGCGAATAATATAAAATTGCTTTATCTTTGTCAATCCTCTTACTATGATACTAATGCCTCTTCTTATTAATTTTATATGGGCATAGTTTGCTCGTACCAATGAGAAATAAATTTGATTCTTTGTTGGAAAAATCATACAGGGACTCTTACAAAAGTATTGGTTCTTAACCTAACCTCGTATCAATTTTGATTTTAGAGATTAATCGTCACTAATCTCTCCTCTGAAATGGGAACTTTGTAAGAATTGGTTAAAGAATTCGGTACATAACTGTGCAGTAAAGCATTTTATATTTCATAGTTGTCCAAAACACATAACTCATCATGCAAAATGTTGTCACTGACATGCCACTAAGTTTAGTGTGGAGACTGGAGAGTGATTCCGTTTTCTTTTCTATTCTTTCATTTACTATCTAATTAATAGTGTGTAGTATAAAATCAGCGTCTCTATTATTATTCGAATTTCCGCTATTTGTATGGTCTCCAATTGTTTATTTTTTTTCAGGTGTCTGCAGATCAAAAGCTTCCTTCACTCTATCTCTTGGACAGTATTGTGAAGAATGTTGGCCAGGAATATGTTCGATACTTCTCACCACGTCTACCCGAAGTAGGTCATTTCAAGTTTATTGTAATTTGAATTCCTAAATGATTTAATTCTGTTATTGAAACTTATAGTTCTATTGTCTGCCTAGGTTTTCTGCGTGGCATACAGACAAGTTGATTCAAGTTTACATTCTGCTATGCGACATCTCTTTGGTACCTGGTCAAAAGTCTTCCCTCCCTCTGTCTTACGGAAGATTGACGTGGAATTGCAATTTTCTAAACCAGTTAATAATCAACCATCAGGCGTTAATTCCCTTAGGGCTTCTGAATCTCCTCGACCAACTCATGGGATACATGTTAACCCAAGATACGTAAGACAAATAGAACACTCTACTTCAGTTATTGATAGTGTAAGTTTTTTTCCCTTCAAATCTGTACTCTTTACAAAATATTTTGGATGGAACTGCATCTCATTTAGTTGCGGATTTAATAAGGATGTGTTTGGCATCAATAATTTGCATGTTTTCAGGAAGAAAAAAAAACTGATTGCATGTAACCAGAATCCTATGTGATTTTTGTGGAAAATAACTTTATTTTGCGCAGATGCTCTGTATTTCAGAATATTTTTTTCTAGAATCTTATGTCTTAAAATATTTTAATTTCTGTTGAGGCAGTAAGCCTTTGTTAGTTGAGCGGCTGGATTATGTTCTTCGTGAAACTGGATTATGTTGTGTCTGTTAGTGCCATCTAGCAACAGAGAACTCCTGCATACTACTATAAGATGCATTCTGAGTTCTGACAGTGTGTTGGTTTCATCCTCACAGGTTGCAGGTGAAAGGTTAGACTCAACAGGAACTGTTGGAAATGCAAATTTCGGTCTACTTGCTAGTAAGATTAATCAATTTGTCCCAAGTAGGGTTGGAAGATCGTCGTCACCACCAAGAATTGGACTTGATAGGCATATGCCCTCATATATGGATGAATATTTAGCTGACAATTCTACTGGTAGGACAGTCGAGAGAGAATCTCCCCATCGTGCTGTTGATTATGGCCTAGATAAAGGATTAAGTAGAGAAGAAGAGTTGAGTGAGTGGACACGAAAGCCATTTTCTGGTGATAGTCGGAAGAGATTTCAAACTTCTATGACATATAGCCTTAGTAACGGGCAACCACGTCAGAATCCAAGAGCACTAATTGATGCCTATGGTAGTGACAAAAGCCAGGAAACTTCTGGCAGTAAGCCTTTGTTAGTTGAGCGGTTGGATAGAAATGGTATGGATAAGGTTATGACAACATCATGGCAGAATACTGAAGAGGAGGAGTTCGATTGGGAAGATATGAGTCCGACAGTAGTAGACCATGGTAGAAGTAATGGTTTCCTGCAACCAACTATCGGTTTCTCATCAGAAAAGCCTGTTACTGTTGCAGCCAATGCAACTTCTTCAGTGTCAAGGGTGTTTCCTGGTCTCAATTCAAATATTGAGTACCGTCCACCAGTTTTGCCTGCAGCTTTTGAAACGAGGCACTCCGTAAATGTGCATGCTCCACGTCCTCCAAGCATAACTCCTATATTTCCATTGAAGAATCCTGTTAGGAATCCATTCGAATCAATAAATGCCAATAGTACCGTTGTGAGTCATGGTCTAATCAATAGACCTTTTCCTGTGCATGAACAATCATTGCACGGTGTTGAGAACAATGATATCAATAAAAGAAACCTGTATCAGCTACCTAATCAGCTTCCTGGTTTGATTTCATCTAACCCGCCAAACAGTGTACAAACACCGTCATTCCAGTTTTTTCCACCTCAGGATCCAGCAGCGTCACAATTTACTTATAGGCCATCTATGCCAGGACATGGTCCTGCTATGAGTAACCCCCTGCCAAATGTACGACCTGTTATGCCACTCCCTTTGCCAGGCCAAAGAATCGGAAACAACTCTTTTCATTTCCAGGGGGGAGCTTTGCGACCTTTACCTCCACCTGGCCCACATGCTCCATCCCAGATGCCACCTCATCCCAATCCTAGTCCATTTGTACCAAACCAGCAGCCAACTGTTGGATATTCTAATTTGATTAATTCACTCATGGCGCAAGGTGTAATCTCATTGACTAATCAAGCCCCTTCACAGGTAACTAAATCTATCCTAAGTTTTTCTTTTAAATTCCTATTTTCCTTCCATTTTTGACTTGCTTGCGTACCAACTTTGTAATTATATATGTTTGTAGGATTTTGTTGGCATTGAGTTTGATCCAGATACTCTGAAGGTTCGTCATGAATCTGCAATCAGTGCCTTATACGGTAATCTTCCTAGACAGTGCACAACTTGTGGCCTCCGATTCAAATCCCAAGACGAGCACAGCAGTCACATGGATTGGCATGTGACTAAGAACCGTATGTCTAAAAACCGTAAGCAGAAGCCCTCTCGTAAATGGTTTGTGAGTGAGACGATGTGGCTTAGTGGTGCAGAGGCATTGGGAGCTGAATCAGCTCCAGGTTTTTTGCCAACTGAGACCACTGAGGAAAAGAAAGAAGATGAAGAGTTGGCAGTTCCGGCCGACGAGGACCAAAATACATGTGCATTATGTGGAGAACCTTTTGAAAAGTTTTACAGTGATGAAACGGAGGAGTGGATGTATAGAGGAGCTGTATACTTTAATGCGCCTAATGGAATAACAACAGGCATGGACAGGTCGCAGTTAGGCTCCATTATTCATGCTAAATGCAGATCTGAATCTACCCCGTGTGAAGATTTTGTGATGGACGAAGGGGTATGTGTTTCTCATATTTACTTTTCTATGCATTTGTCTTGTTTTTGTTATACTTTAAGTCTTTAACTCATTGACCAGCATTGAACTAGATTTCTTCGCAACTATATGTTTTTACTTAAGTCTTCAACTCATTGACAAACATTGAACTAAATATCTTCGCAACTATATGTTTTTACTTAAGTCTTTAACTCATTGACCAGCATTGAACTAGATTTCTTCGCAACTTTATGTTTTTACTTTCCCAATGGTAAAACTTGTTTTTGGGAGAGAGGTCCAGAATTCGGAAGCCATATTATTCTTTTGGTGACTTCTCTTCAAGTGAGAATCAATCCATTATATCGTAAATTGCACATCTTCATGTTTTTTTTTCTTCTTTCTGCCGCCTTCAATGTCATGTTTTGCAAATGTGGATATCGTGGTTCACAATAGATTGCATCACTAGGCGTGGTAATTTATGCTCGAACAGCACATCAATGTTAGAAAAATTGGAAATACGCATGCCTATTTAATCGCTGCTAACTTCACATGATGTTATTATTTCAAGTGGACTTTTACGTGTGCTGATGTTCTTCAAGCAGCAAATATTTATTCTTTTGTTTCCCTCTTTGTATGCAGGGCACCTATGAAGAAGGTAGTCAAAGAAAACGAATGCGGAGCTGACTAAAGTAGTCCATTTTTGTCCACTGTAACTTATGAGTTTCGGATTAATGTATGCTTTTACATTTTTTTTAAAAGTAGAGCAGAATCTTCTGAAATACATGGCCTCTTGCCTAAATTATGTACATGTATAGTTGCTCCTGTGTAACATCCATAGTTTATTGCAGTCAAAAGGTTACATTTAACCTGCAAATTTTCAGTTCCTTACCTTTATTGACCCCAAAAAAGCTTTCAAAATTGTCATTTCTTTTACATTATTTCTGGGATGAAGCAGTAGTTACTGGGGACATGGCAAAGGATCCATGAGCATTTACTGTTTGAATTGTTGTACCCAATATAAATGGTGCATTGATGAATGGATGAGAATACTACAGATATTTGATGTTTTTGTCCTTCTAATAATATTTCTGCTAGACATTTTATTTTAATGTCATTGGCTCTTTCTATAAAGTATTTAATTGCTTTTTGCTATATTGTTTTGTTGTTCCAAGCTCTCAATGTTCTGTTTTGTTGTTCCAAGTTCTCAATGTTTATCTTCAACTTAGAAAATAGTGGTTTCTGTCACACTAATCCCTAACACTTTGTCCTTCAAAAAGAAATCTAATCTGTCACACTAATCCTTAACACTTTGTCCTTCAAAAAGAAATCTAATAAATTCGTTTTTTACTATATTGGTCTCTAGTCTATACAATATTGACAAAACAAGTGATTATATAGGAACATGATAACTTATCCTGTTATGCTCCTTTTATCCTGACCGACCAACTTATCTCTAAAAATATCTTCAGTTTCGTTTTTAGTCCTTATAAAAACAAATTGCACATTTTAGTTCCTGAATTTTTTGGTCGGTTTTTAGTCCTTGTTAAGTGAAACTAATGGACACTGATGTAGCACTGACATGTCATTAATTTTAATTTTTAAAAAACGAACACGTTTAATGGTTGACCAAAAATTAATGGTAAATTATGAATTTCCTAAAATACCCCTTAATGTTTAATTAAAAAGCCCAATTATTTCCCTTCTTCACCCACTCCCAGCCTTCTGCTTCCATATTTCTTCTTCAACTTCTTCTCCCTCACCTTCTTCCCATCAAACCAAACCCCAAATTTCATTAATCATTTTCTTCTACCCTAGATTTATTTACTCTTGGTTCCATCATCAAACTGAATCAAAACACATCTTTCCCTTTTATTCCATCAATTTGAATCTTTATTGCAATGAAACTTAATCATGAATCAATTGATGCCATAATAGAACCTTAATCACAAATCAGTTGAAACCTAATCAAACCTGAATTAATGAAGGTTGACTCACTGTATGAACGAAACCGAGTATTGGGGTAAAATGGAATCACAACATATCTTGGGATCAATGCGTATGGTAAATCCTAAAATGAGGTGGTTGCGTCCTCCTTAGAGATTATATGAATTGTAATGTGGATGTTTCGTTTTACACAAGCTTTAATAGTGTAATGTATGAGAGATGAAATAGGGTTTTTTGTTGGAGCTAAAACGATGTGGCTATAACCTATTTTTTCCGTTCCCATAGGCGAAGCAAACATGCTACTTGTTGCGATTCATTGGGTCAAGACTCAAGAGAGCTTGGATTTGATAATATGATTTCTCTACAAACTCCAAGATTGTAGTTGACGCTTATAATAGTACTATGCAAGATTATACTAAGAGTGTCGTCAGTTGTCACATAGTTGAGTCTAGTGTTTATAACTCTCATGCTGAGTTCTCTAAGAGAGAAGCTAATGTGGTTGCTCATCATCTTGCTAAAGCGATCATATACAGTGCTAGCTCTCAAGTTTATTTTGATATCCCTACATGTATTTATTCTTCTCTCTTTAATGAAATGAGCAAGTTTTCTTTCATTAAAAAAACATAAATTTGACTAAAGGGTAAATAGTCATTTTGTTTGTTCAACAAAATACATAATCAGATTCAAGTTGTATGAATTCTGAATTTGAAAGCTAGTGAATTTTAAACAGCACATTGCAATTGATTCATATTACTCATCTCTAAAACTCCAACACTAGAAACAATTCCAGAGATAAGTTGAACAGAAGCAATTATATATGTTTAAAAATAGAAGGGAAGAAGCAAAACCACAACCAAACTATAAACACAAAGAATGAATCACATAACAACAGCAGAAGGAACAAGGAAATCCAAAATTGATGCTTATTGGAAAATATCAAAACCTCTAGAAAAAACATTTCACCATGAAGTTTAAAACAAAGGAAGAGGGAGAGTTTGAAACAAAGCCTATATATGTTGTCCAAACTATCAAACTAAAAGTTCACATAAAAGACTAGAAAGTAAATAAAAACACTGATAATTCTAGTAAACATACTTAAATTAAAATGAAATTTTACATTTTGGAGATATCCTTGGATAGGAGGACAATTCTTCTCTAATCTGATTTATTTTCAAAAGCATTCCATCTGAGGAGCCAACAGCAACGCTGATTGTCATGTCTTGTAAGAGACTTGCATTCTGCAAAATATATTTTGCAAATCGAAGATCATTTTCCGAGCCATCAAAGTTTAAAATGGTACATGATCTGAGGCATTTTAAACTGGCTCTAACCAATTTAGGCAAGGTGAAGGATTTAAGCGCTTCTTCTGGTACATTCTCCCTAAATGTATTGATATACTCAACATTTAAATCTTCTAGGATAGGACAAGCATTGAGAAAATTTATATAATCATTCCAATTTTTAAAATAAACATATTCCAAAGTTAGGGTTTTGAGTGATGGAAGATCAACACATGAAGTATTCTTTCCAACAATTACCCTTTCAAGTTTGAGAACAACAAGGGTTTGGAAGATGAAAATATTGGGTTTCAAGGTTTTGTAACATAGAGAGAGATGAACTTCCTCAATACTACGATGTTTTGTGGCTTCTAGCCATTTTGCCACATTAAATGGACCATTTTGATTGATGTCTTCAAAACTGACACGAAACATTTTGAGTGGTTGGTTTGTTGCACGAGAAGAGAGCAGGATAGTATTAACCATGCGACAGAAGCGAAGGAAGGTGTCATGGTATCCGATTGTTTCATCTTCGAAGCGAAGAACAGGTAGTGAATAGCATAGTCCGGTCCACCGTTTCGAAAGAACGGTTGTAGTGAAAGAGAGTTTTGTTGGGAGAAAACAAAGAATGTGTTGCAATAACTCATCTGGTAAGTCACTGATTCTATCGACCAAATTGTTTCCATCATTATTAAGTGTCTGCTGTGAACCAGAAGACCTCTCAAACAAACTCAGATCATCAAAGCGGCCCTAAAGCCACAATATAAAACATTTTTGATTAGTTTCCTATAAATGAAATCTATGATTATTAGATAAACCCTAAAAAAAATATCACGCTAAAACAGCAACAGAAAACTAAATAGGCGTAAACAAAAAATGCAGAAGAAGCAATAAACCTAACAAGAGTGTAATACAAGCAGAAATTAACCTCAATTGAAGAAGAAGCTGAAAGAATCATCTCTTTTACCATCGCTCCTCGCTCACACCTTTCTCCCAATTATCAAACCTACTAGTTGCTACTATTTATATTAAAAGCCCTAACAAAGGTAAGGCCCAAAGGTTCACCACAATCTTATGAGTTTACTTTTCCCACCCTGCTGCCTTCTCGCGCGTCCTGCAAAAATTCCAATAATATCCCTGATTCGAATTTCGTTTTTCGAACCAGATTGTTAGCGTTTCCGAAAAATAAAATCCGGACGCATACGCTATGAAATTTTGTGTCTTTCTTTGATGTCAAAGGTCTCTGTTGACCGTTATACGACACCCACATAAGTTGCAATGCAACTGCAGGGGTCGTATGAGCGGTCAACAATGACCATGACACCACAAACACTCCTAAAAGCTACCTAAAAAACTAATTGTTTTTTGAAGAAAATGTAAGAAAGGAGGTGAAGAAGAATGAGGGAAAATGTTGAAGATCCAAGGCTTTTTATTGCCTTAAATCAGTAATAGGTCTTAATTACAATCAAATAAAACGTGTTCCACATTCAAAACCGTCAAAAAATGCATTCAAACTCTACTAACCGGCCTAACCTTTGGTGAAACGTCACCGGCCAAAATGTTACTGAGGGTTTCCGGATTTTATAATCCGGAATGCATGAAGTTATTCCAGATTATAAAGTCCAAACTGCACCAGACCATTTATTTGGATCGTTTTCGTTGCGATTGCCTTGAAAAAAAATAGAACAAAGGTACATAACATAAATAGAAGCAACATAAGACAAATAAACAATTAAAAAAAACCATAAAACAGAAATGACGAATCTTTTGGGAAGGTGTTTTCAAGAGGATTTCTTTGAGTTAGATCCTGCTGCCTTGCCAAATGACATATTCATCTGGCAGACAGCAAGATCTAACTCATAGCAACCTCTTGATATTTTTGAGTTATCTATCTATCAAGGAGTCAACAAGGAGTATCTATATATTTTTGAAAGCATGCTGAGGATCTTCACCATGCTGGCACATAGAGAGCAATCTATTTGTCACACAGAGAGCAATCTATTTTCCAGCAGCATGACAAAGATCCTCAGCACAATGACAAAAATTTGCATGGTCTCTTTGGTGTGTTTGTTTGTATTTTGACAGCATGTTTAAGATCTTCATCACACAGTCAAATAGAGAGCTATCTATTTGCGACCGCGTGAAAAAGATCCTCAGCTTAATGACAAAAATTTGTATTGTTTTCTTTGGTGTGTTTGTGTGTTTTGCTGTTATTGAAGCTAAAAATCAGAGAGGGTGTATTTATAGAGGTCCTTGGATGTTGTTGACCACATAAACTCTTGGTGCAATGTGGTCCATAGAAAAGAATCATATGCTGAAGTTTTCCGGATTTAGTAATCTAGAATAAACTTACGCCCTATGTGAATCCGGATTTCATAATCCGGAATACATATCTTTGGTTATTTTATCGATTAAATGAACATCTTTGACGTAAATTAAAACATAATGAAAGTTTAAATAATATATATTATTCAAAACATAATGCAACAACTTAATTCAACAACACAACTACCACGCAATTAAAACAACATAAAACACGTGATTAATTAAAACATAGCACATTATCACGGATCATTTAAACTAACTTCTTCCTCTGGTCCCTCCAGCAGAGCCCTGATCTCTTCGTAGTTCCTGGGCCGGTGCAAACTTTTCAGAATTTGTTCAGCAGATCTAACCAACAAAGCGTCCAACTCGATCGGTCCTCTAGTACTGTGCTGACCAAAGACAGAGAACATGGTTCTCACGTCGTCGTTATTTGTGAGTTTCATCCGGCTGAAGCAAAGAGATCCGTCTGAGTCAGACAATGAACATCGATATTTAACATCGACCACCCTCCTCGTGTCTTTGTGGTTGAGTTGAAGGTTGATTTGATCCAGCTCATCCTTCAGCTCGGAGAGGGTGACATCGTTGTGAATTCTAAACAGATGGGGTGGTGTTCCACCGTTGTAGTAGACTGTCGCTAACTTGGTGTGATCAAAGCCAGAGAATTCCATGATTTTTTTTCCAGGTGTAGTTTACTTGTAATGAAAACAGGGACCCCTATTTATAGAGGTATCTGGCCGTTGTGGACCACAAAAATTGTCGGTGCAATGTGGGATACACAAAAGAATCCAATGCTGAAGCAATCCGGATTCTAAAATCCGAACCAACCCTCCCCATACACAAAGTCACAAGTTTCCCTTTGTTTCACGCCATGATCGTATTTTTCCGAAAAATTAAATCTGGAATCTATGTGTAATCCAGATTATATTTTCCGTACTGCACCAGAAGCTTTTGGCCGGTGGTCTGCACCATAAACAAAACGTTTTTCAAACGTTTTTGGACGGTGGTAAAGTCAAAAAACGTGTTTTTACACATTTTTTAACTGCATTAAAGGCTTTCACATTTTTTTTACCCTCCCTCCCTATAAATAGGCTCATTTCCTCACAATTTCTCACACCCTCTTCTCCTCTTCTACAACGATGTGTTTTCATCTTTGGCCTTTCATAGAAAGAGCCCTCTTTGGAAATCCATCAGGGGTCATATGATCGGTCAATAGGGAAGGGGTCAGTCTGGGTGTGAGGTTGGTCGGCCTGGGCGTAAGTTTGACCATCATGGTATCTTGCTCCCTAGAGGTCCCTGTTTCCCCTCTGTCTCCCCTCCATTAGTGAAGCTACTAGTATGTCTTATTACCCGGAGCCACTGATATAACTTGCCCCCTAGAAATAGTTTTAGGTTCTTACGTAATAAGATTAAAAAGCTTCAACATTATTGTAATGTATTATTCAAATATCAATAAAATGAGTTGTTTTAATCTTTTTGTCTTTTTATTTCTATTTTATATGTTTATTTGCATTTATTTTACGAATTTCAAAACTTAAAATTGAAAAAATTCTGGAAAATGATCGCTCTGGATTTTAAAATCCGAACAAATCTGGAAAACATTAACAATGTATTTCGGAAAACGAAATCCAGACCAGTGGTAAAATTGAAAAAAAAATAGGGTGCGCGAGGAAAGGCATAGGGTGGGAAAAGTAAAACTCCAATCTTATTTAGAGAGTTACTTTTCCCACTGTATGGCCTTCTCGCACGCCCTATGCACATTACCAATATGCCCTTTCGGATTATATAATCCGGAAACACCTAATTGCATTCCAGATTATACTAGTTTGAATTATATAATCCAAAAAGTATTTTAGGTATTTTCAGATTGTATAATTCGAATATGACTAAAAACCATAAATCTTAGTGTAAAATTTGATACGAAGGTTTCTACTTACCGTCGTATTATTCCAACATAAACTGCAAAACAATTTTCGAGATAGTAAACACGTCAGTTTGGCTAGTCATTTTGATCCTCGAATACTAAGAAGCATTGACGTAGACATCAGACACAATATTGATATGGACACATCGACACTAGTTGTAATTTGAGCGTAACACATGTGTCACTGTTAGACACCGAGCACACATTTGTCCATTTTAATAAATTAAATACATTTATGGCATGCCTAGTTTTTTTTTTTGCAAAAATAAATGATATTCATTCATTCAAATTGATAGAGTGCATCTATACAATGCAAATTCTCTAAAAACAAAAAGGATGAATCTGCGTACAAACTCACAACATCCATGTCAATAGCATAAAACCGAAAAGTACAAAAGTCTACACATATGACTATATTCAAGTCTTCAGAATATTCATGTCTCTGGATCTGCAACGTGGGCGACATCAACGTTGGATCTGCATCGAATCGAAGCTGATATGACAATCGGAACCGAATAAATACCTGAACTAAACAAGAAAAACAAACAACGCCACACAATGACGACGAACAAACCAACGTCGCACTAATATGGCGAATTCACAAAAGAAAAAATGCAATAGATGTGAAAATCACTTATTTCAATAAAAGGGAAAGAGAAAAACGAGTTAGATGGGAAGAGAAAAACTTTGGTGGATGAAGGGGAAGATAGGATTTTGGTGATGGCTCACAAGAGAAAATAGAGAATTTATCACGTTGAAATTTTTATTAATGAACTCTATTTGAATTGGATTCTGAAATGCCTAGATATATAGATTTAATATCCTTCATAGTAATTTTATAATAAAAAATCACTTATAGTCGTATTGAAACAAGTTAAAAATCATTTTTTAAAGTGATTTTGATTATGGTAAACAAACACAAAATAACTTTTGGTTTTCTATAAAATCAGTAGAAGTTTCATTATGTAGTGTTATTAACAGATAGTGAATTTTGCAGACACATAGTCAACATAATTGAAACAATTAACCTCAAATTTCTTTGAAGCTTCATTTTTCTATTTCTTTTTTATGAGGACTAAAAACAAAATTTTCTATATTTATAGGGACCAAAAACTTATTCAACCCTTTATATAACAAATAGCTTAAAAGACATGCATTTATTCTTGTACTGTGGTAGGAGTGAGGAGGTGTGGTGAATGATGGGAGTTTAGAGCAGACATGAACACAGTTCAATCAATTCATGGAAGTTCTTTTGCATATTCTGCGGCAACATTCTCGCGATAATATGAAGAATGGATGGAAAGCAAAGTTAGGGTTGTCTATAAGGGGAAAGTAAAGTTGAATGTCCTGCTAAGGTTGTCTACAAGGGGAAAATGTTGATAGAAGAATGGATGGAAGCTAGAGTAGTGGGCAGAAGCATGGAATCGATAGGTATGGTAAATCCTAAAATGAAGTGGTTGCATCCTCCGTGAGATTTTATGAAGTGTAATGTGGATGCTTCGTTTTCAACAAGCTTCAATAGAGTATGAATTGGTGTATGTATTAGAGATGAAATAGGTTTTTTTGTTGGAGAGAAAACGATGCGGCTAGAACCTATTTTTTCCGTTCCCATAGATGAATCGGACGTGCTACTTGCTGCAATTCATTGGATCAGAGAGGTTGGATTTGATAATGCGATTTCTCTACAGGCTCCAAGATTGTCACATAGTTGAGTCTTGTGTTTACAACTCTCATGTTGAGTTCTCTGAGAGAGAAGCTAATGTGGTTGCTCATCATCTCGCTAAGGCGATCATATATGATATATAGTGCTAGCTCTAAGGTTTATTTTGATATCCCTAAAACTCCAACACAAGAAACAGTTTCAGAGAAGGACTAACCACATTTACACCTTTGAATTTGCTCTCCAACCAAACAGCTCAATGAAACCAAAACTTTATTAATTTTTGTTTCAATATATAGTGCTGTTACAATTTTTGTCACTCATTTCTTTTCCCTTTTTTTTCTAAACGTTTCATGAAACATTCAAAGACAAATAACTCCTAACATAAAATGAGATTGAATAGCAATCTTATCTACTTGAACTGAAAAGAAGTGAGATAAAAACTGAAAAGCAGATTGAATACAAACACAAAGAATGAATCATAGAAAAATATGAAATTACTAACAACAACAGAAGGAACAAGGCAATCCAAAATTGATGCTTAATGGAAAATATCAAAACCTCAAGAAAAAACATACCATGAAGTTTATTAAATAATATCTTGTCTACACAGAATCAAAACAAATGAAGAGGGAGAGAGTTTGAAACAAAGCCTACAAATGTTTTACAAACTATCAAACTAAAAGTTTGCATACTAGAAAAGAAAGTAAATAAAAACACTAATAATTCTAGAAAACATACTTAAATTCAAATGAAATTTTACATTTTGGAGATATCCTTGGATAAGAGGACAATTCTTCTCTAATCTGATTTATTTCCAAAAGCATTTTATCTGAGGAGCCAATAGCATCGCCGATTCTCATGTCTTGTAAGAGACTCGCATTCTGCAAAATATATTTTGCAAATTGAAGATCATTTGCCGAGCCATCAAAGTTTAAAATGGTACATGATTTGAGGTGTGACAAAACACATTCAAGAACCGAAATTGGGCATTTACATTTCGTGGACGAGCTGGTCTTCGTCCACTGTCAAAAGGATAAAAAATAACATCTATCAAAATCTATACAAAAGAAAAAAGAGCAAACAAACAAATAAATATACTACTCAACAAACCTTTTTAATATAAAGAATTTGAAGCTTGGGAGAATGGCGGAGAAGTTCTACTACACAATCCCAATTATGAAATGTGAAATAACAAAACACTAGTTCAATATGAATTAAGTTTGAAAACATCGGAATGACATTGAAAGAGGCCTCTTTAAACCAAAATTTTATGCGTAGAAACTCGATATTATAAATACCATTAAATTGAGCATCCACATCACTAATATTGGCTCTAACCAATTTAGGCAAGGTCAAGGATTCAAACCCTTCTTTTGGTACATTCTCTCTAAATATACCGATAAACTGAGCATGTAAATCTTCTAGGATAGGACAAGCATAGAGAAAATTTATATAATCATTCCAATTTTCAAAAAAAACATATTCCAAAGTTAGGGTTTTTAGAGATGGAAGATCAACACAAGAAGTGTCCTCTCCAATATCTAACCTTTCAAGTTTGAGAACAACAAGGCTTTGAGAGATGAAAATACTGGGCTTCAAGATGTGGTAATATAGAGTGAGATGAAATTCCTCAATACTACGCTGTTTTGTGGCTTCTAGCCATTTTGTCACATTAAATGAACCATTTTGATTGTGGTCTTTAAAAAGACACTTGAGGCGAAATATTTTGAGGGGTTGGTTTGTTGCACGAGGAGAGAGCAGGATAGTATCAACAATGCGACATAAGCGAAGGAAGGTGTCATAATCTTTGGTGTTTTCATCTTCAAAACGAAGAACAGGTACTGAACAACATAGTTTGCTCCACCGTTTTGAAAGAACACTTGTAGTGAAAGAGAGTTTTGTTGGGAGAAAACAAAGAATGTGTTGCAATAACTCATCCGGTAAATCACTGATTCTATCGACCAAATTGTTTCCATCATAGCATACCTAAAACCACAATATAAAGTATTTTTGATTAGTTTCCTATAAACAAAATCTATGATCATTTGATACCGCTACTATAATTTACCAAAACAATTAGAAAACCCTACAAAAAAAAAAAACTAATTCACGCTAAAACAGAAACAGAAAAACAAATACGCATAAACAAAAAATGCAGAAGAAGCAATAAACCTAACAAGAATACTGTAATACATGCAGAAATTAACCTCAGCTGAAGAAGAAGTTGAAAGAAGCCTCCCTTTTTCCCTTCTTTTCTTCATCGGCAAGACAAAAACCCTACCCTCTTCTTTTCTCTTTTCTCTGAATTGTCAAAATTAGTTGGTACTATTTATATTATATTATAAGTCCCACGATCTTATTTTAGAGCCATAATATATTGCCTATATTTTGGGTATTTTTGGATTGTATAATTAAAATATGACTAAAACACATAAATCTTATTGTAATTGATATGAATACGACTAAAACATCGCCGTGTTATCCCAACATAAACTGCAAAACAACTCTGGGATAGTATGTGTGAGGTGACATCATTATTGACCTTCAAATTGATATTGACACATCGACTCTAGTAGTAAATTGAGAAAGTGAATTATTTAAACATAACGACTATTGTCGGAGAAAGACACCAAACACACAATTGATATTTTAGTAAATTAAACACATTTATGGTAAGCCTAGATATCTAAATTTAATATCCTTGATGGTAATTTTTAATAAAAAAAAATCACTTATTGTCATATCCAAACAAGTTAAAAATCCTTTTTTAAAATAATTTTGATTATGTTAAACAAACACAAAATAACTCTTGGGGGGCGTTTGTTTCACGGATGCAAAAGTTATTCCCTGGAATAACTTTCCGAGGAATATATTCCTTGGAATTATATTCCTAGGAATATTTTAAAAAAGTGTTTGGTTACCAATTTGAAATCCATGGAACTTTCTTTCTAAATTCCTGGGAATATTAAAATTATGTTTGGTTTAAAATGTATTATCCCAGGAATAAATCTCAAAATTATTAAAATACCCTTTTACATTCAATGGATGAAAAATAATATTTTCCATGTTTTTTTTAATCAAGCGAAGTAACAAAGGTATTTGTCAGGGTATATACTTGTTTTTTAATACATAACAAGAGTACCCTGTTTCAAGTTGTTGCACGCCATTTAATTGAAGGCTGGCAGGCTGCCCAACACCTTTGACATGCAGCAGCAACAGAATGGTGGATGCGCGCTCGAATATCAGTCACCGAAACTCGCATTTGCGCGGCCCAGCTCCGCTGGTACAGCAGCCTGGCAGGCCGAGAATCTGTCCAGCAATTCAACACCGCAGCAGCAAATGGCTGGCAGCCGCGCGCGGAACATTCAGCCATTGAATCCATCACATGTGCAGCCAAGTCTCACTGGTTTAGCAGGCCGGCAAGCTGCAATTCTGTCTACAAATTCTGAACCGCATCAGCACATGCATTTTGCAGCTAGTCCCAATGTCTATTTTGAAATATCCGATTGTATCGAAACTCTTTTTACTAATGATATGCTATAAGAACTTTCCTTTAAAAAAAAAAGAGTGCCCTGTTTCATTATTTCACTGCTCAAGGCACTTTATTTTCTCTCAAGGGACTACTTGACAGAAAATATCAATTCTTCAAGAGTACAAATTAACTCTTAACACGAACAAACCTCAAATCAAACCATTACAACTCACCACACTTTTACTAGTATTGCATATATCTAGCACTAGTAAGAGATGAAAAAACAAAATCAGCTTAAAATCTAAATATTGTCGGAGAGTAACCAAGCTAAATTTAGTCACTATCAAACTCTACTAAGCTAAAACTCCAGTAGAAGAATTACGACTCAGCAGAAATTAAAACCAGAAACATAACGACGCATAGGACAGTTGCAAAAATGCAGGAAGATAACAATTCAATGTAGGATCGAAAATACATGATAAAAATAGGCTTAAATGCAGTTTTACCCCCCTATTTTGATTGAATTTGGATTTTGCCCCCTATTTTAAAACTCGGAATTTTACCCCCTCTATTTTGATTGAATCTGAATTTTACCCCCCTTATTTTAAATTAAAACCACTCTTATACACAAAGAAACAACATATGTGTTGCACTAAAGCTCCTCAAACATCCTCCAATAAATATATTAAAAGTATAATTGAGGTATCATTACAAAATCAATAAAGATCATAATAACGATTGAAACTAAATAATAAGGCAAATAAAGAAAATTTCTGCATGAGTTTTTTTTATTAAATTCAGAAAACATTGAACAATCTGAGTTCTACTCAGAACCATTGTTTTTTAAAACAATGTGCACAAATTCCTTCCTAAGTTCAGGAGTATCCATAGTGAAAAAGTAGTCACAAAGGTTATTGTCTTTAGTGATAACCATACCAGCCCTTACCACATCAACAACGGACAATCCTTCTATTTCTTTTAAAAGAGAGACAACTTGGTTCCTCCTATCAGCTGTGAGCTTCTCGTGCATAAAACAAGACGTGAGTTGTTTCATATTCTCCACGCTTCCAGCATAAAACTCACCTAACTTGTTCAATGAAGATAATAAACTATCAGAAACATCATCAGTATACTTAGCCCTTTTAGCTGCACGCTTTCCACTCCTATTTGATGTAACGTCACGTTGTGATTGATTTACTTGACTTGGTACTTGAGTAGTATTATAGGTAGTTGTTTCAGATATCTGTGATTCAAAGTTCTCTTCACCTAGATTCAAATCAATATCAAATTCATTCCTTGGTGATGATGGAAAAAATTCTTTCACTATGTTATAAGCATGATCTGCTGGACCTTCAGATGTATCACCACATGCTTTATCTTTTCCAAATACAGTATGCAAGCTCTCATAGTGAGGAAATGGTTTTCCAAACAAGCCAGTTGCATTAGGATGGGACTGCATTAAAGTAAAACATTTATGAAGTATAAATTAAATGTTGAAAAACATAAATTAAGATATATTATTCAATGTTTTAATATAAAATGGTATGTCACCTTGCACCATTGTCTGTAAACTTCCTTCTCTACTACAATCGTCTTCGTAGCATCATTCCATCCAAAACCACTTGCACTTGGACCCAACATATCTTTGAGTGCTGAATATTGTGATTTCAGACGTTTCACTCTTGATTCAATGTGAGGATTAGCTTTTAATGTGCAGTCTGGAATTTTTTTCAGGAGATATCTCTCTAGTACTTTAGTATACCCTGGTTTAAATGTGCCTGCATCCGCCTTCCACCCGTCGTCCACTAACTGCAATAAACCTTGGACTAATACCGCATCTTCTTCTGTAGTCCATTGACGCTTTGTGCCTTTTGCATTTTGATTTTCAGATGATTCATTCATCTATCAAAACTCAATAATTATGCACGTTAAATTTAAAATATGTAGCTTTTGATGTGTAAAGGGGTAAAACTAACAACATCTACCGTCAACAATATCATAAATGAATATATAAAATTGTAAAAAAAGTAGCTATAATACAAGCAAATTGCACCATCACAGACCAAACATATAATACTCTCTACAAATTGTCTAACACATGAAATAAGACAACATTCTAGCAACCAAACCAACATACAAACCTTCCATTATATATGAAGAATGCAAGCAATATAAATTATTTGATGCTTACAAATGCAAAAAGAAATAAATTCAGACACAATGAACATATAAATTTATTTGATCAAACTTTTAGTTGATATTCAACAATACAAATAAGATGAAAAACAACATACGAAAATAAAAATGAGAAATAACAAACATGAAATTTATCTATGGTTTCCCCCTCTCCATCTATTAAAGTTTTCCAATGCTAAATTATCTCTCCACTGACTCCATGCATTACTTGGCTCCACCACCGTTATCATGTCATCGGACATGAACTCATTAGAGGACTCAACATCTCCTGAATCCCTTTCCAAAGGATCTCGTGCCATTTCTTTCCGAATATGATTATGTAAAAGACAACAAGCAGTTATAATTCTTATTTGAGTTTTCAGAGGATAGAAAGACTTCTCTCTCAATATAGCCCAACGTCCTTTCAACAGTCCTAAACATCTTTCTATAACATTTCTAGCTGATGAAGGGTGTGTTTGCTTCAGCTTTAAAAAAATAGATTTTGGGTTAAGAGAATGGGTCTTGCTAATCAGTAAGGAAACCAAAAATAGTAGTTTTTCATTGGAAATAACAAATTTTTAACTTTTAAAAAGTTGAATTCACCACCTTGCATCACTTTCCAACAAGATATTTCTATTTTTGTTCCTTTAACCAATGCCTCAAGGACACTATTTAGCATTTCCCTAAAAGAATTTAGAGATTTTTTAAAAAAATCTGAAGATATTTATATTTGTTTACAATCATAAAAATCATTTTCTTAACATTTGAAATTCTTACACTTGAGTTTCTTGTTTTTAGAGAGAAAAAAAAGATTTTGGAAAAGCTATTATGAAAAGCTTTTCATTTTGAGGCTAAAAATATTTTTTTAACAAAATGAATTTTTTAAAAATCTGAAATAAACACTACAAAAATAAAAAAAGTGACTTTTTTGATAAAAAAAAATCCCAAACAAACGGGCCAAAAATCACCAGAAATAATCTCTAAAAGTATGTATGTTACGTATTAAAAAAGTAAGTGATTTTTTTTTTTACAAGGATTTTTTTTTTATTATAAGGTGTTTGGCAATAAATCAAACAACAAAACCGCATCAATACAATTGGGAGCATCTTCAATCCATACATCCTCATGATGAGATGATGCGTATTTTGCTAAATAATGTGTAACTTGATAGGCTTCATGCGTAATGTGCACAAATTGTAAATTTTGAAAATGACAAGCTAAAAGTCTACAATCATCAACAATGATACCCATTTATGAAAGAGGCGATTGGGCATCAGTGACAACAGATATCACATTTTGCGAATCAGATTCAACAACCACGTTCAAAAATAACATATCCTTTGCGAATTCCACACCTTTTTTCATCGCCATAACTTCAGCCATATCTGAATTTGGCAGAATCAATGTTTTCCAACATGCTGCAGCAACAACAACACCCTAAAAGTCCCTGACAATCACCGACAATCCCCATGTTCCATCCTCATTCTGCCCAGCTGCATCGGTGTTGAGTTTATACCAGCCAGGTGGAGGGAAAGTCCATCGCACATTTGAAATAGGTAAGGGACAACCTTGATTTTGCACTTGCATCAGTAGCTCACTAGAATTATTGTACTGCTGGACCGCTTGCATTGCATGTCTCAAGCTCATAACTAGATCTGGCACATTAATTCCTTTGAAACATATTTTATTTCTAACAAACCAAATCTCATTGCAAATTGCCATAATTAGCTTATTTGTTTCATTATCATCCTGCTTGATAATATTTTTAATCCATTCCACAAAGGAAATAGGTGCATGCATAAGCTCAGTTGTTATTCCAAGTGGGGAAACTAACCATAATTAGGGGTGGCAAAAAAATCCATGCCCGTGGGTATCCGCGGATAAAATCCGTCATGGATACGGGGCGGGTAGTTAAACGGGTAACCACGGGTATAATAAACGGGTATTTAACTACCCGTTATTTTATGGACACGGATATAGATTTGATGATACCCGTGCCCGCGGGTATCCGTACCCGTTAATAAATTAAGTAAATTACTAAAATATCTATGTGTATATATAAAATAACTTCGAATGCATATGAATATTTGGATGTTTATTTGGATTTTAGTCCTTTAGTGCTTTTATTTGGAGGTTTTTTTTATACTTTTTGAATGTTTATTTGGATGTTGGTTGTTTTTATCCTTTTACTATGGTATGATAAATTTGCTTGGATTATGGTTTTTTTTTAAGAATCATGATTTTTGTTGGATTATGGTATAAATTATGAAATTTGAATGGAATATGTTATGTATGGATCTTTAAAAGTTGAAGTTTGTAGGTAATTAAAAAAGTTTTTTTTAAAAAAAAA
>Ga0315915_1001455_pt1 | contig 28651 bp, 20 predicted proteins | sample MpolbnodulesMG_FD_207738 | JGI IMG/M metagenome (GOLD analysis project Ga0315915, IMG submission 207738) | Medicago polymorpha root nodule microbial communities from Los Angeles, California, United States - branched nodules | ecosystem: Host-associated > Plants > Roots > Nodule | place: USA... | reverse complement strand
AGTTTTTTTTTCTTGTCTTTTTAAACAAGTAGAAAATGATATATCATTTTCTACTTGTATTATTTCTCTTAAAAATTTTATCTTCATAAATAAATATGAGGTATTGGGTATAGTAGGTAAAAAACAAATTTTTTGGTGGCCTTGACCAAAAAAAAAGTGATTAGAGAAATATTTTGTCCAAAGAAAAAAAAAAGTGACATAATTCCCACATGTATTCAGCGTGCAACTGCTTCGCTATAGTTTCGTGAATTTTTTTTTGCTACCTTTAGCATTATCCATAAATAAGAAATCCACAATAAAAGCCAACTGCAATACATAGTCGGGATGTTTTCTTGATAAAAACTTTCGCTATAATTAGCATTTTTCTATTAAATTATGTTGAAATTGCCTAGTTTTTTTTTTTTTTTAAAAGCTAAAATAGAATTTATTAAAATCGCAATGAATCTTAACCAGCACAAGGAGTACAAGGCTAGAAGTCTTAAAGTAGCAACATACAAAGGATAGATGGGGAGCCTCCAATGGAAAACCCATACACCCGTGAAGCAAAGAAAAAATCCAAACAACCTATAGGAAACGCCTCCTAGCAAAGAGCTATATCTGAAATCAATTGATAGAAACACCAAAACCAAGCTAACAGCACGATCAACGAAACAACATAAACATATGTTGTACCAAAATCCTCAAACATTATCACAACACCACAAAAACAACTTTCACCCCCATATTCCGCTGCTCGCACACAACCCCTGAACACAAACTTAAAAACCTACACAACAACCTTTGAAAAACAGTCGGGAATAAAACCCCAAACACCACCCTTAGCTCTCCGAAGCACCTTCACCCAAAACACACCTCGAAGAACCACAAAAGCCAACTACAAACCCTTGTACCATCATACAACGAGAGAAAAAAAACATAGCCATCGCTAACAACCACCAAAAACCACCACCAACACCACCACAAAAATCAACACCCCTACCATCATCGTCACCAAAACTACCATTGACCAGCACAAAAACCACCATTAACCATCACTAAAAAGCAACACCAGCAACCACGCGCATCAGCACCAAAAACCACCACAAGAACCACCACGAACCCCACCACAAAAGACTCAAAATCAGCACCACCATGAAAACCGCCATGAAGCACCACAAACCAACACAACCAAAGATCCATCGAAACCATCACCACCTATGTTGCGAGCAAACATAATCTCCACCACAATCAAGAGAGAAAACGAATCAAATAGTAGCCCCAATAAAACCAAACAACCCCCGACAAGCATCCAACGACACACCACGAAACCCACCAACGTCCCAACCAAGCGAAACAAAAAAACACCAAAAACACAAACCAACCTTTACGACGACAAAGAGAGCAACCGTATGTCGAAAAGGTACAGTGGTGCGGAGGATAGTGAGCAACCGTATGTCGAAATTGCTTAGTTGTTCTGCGACAAACAAGTATTTTGTTACTTGTGTTGTTTAATTTCAACTATATTAAACTATATCTATAAATAATTAAATATATATTCAAGTGATTGAGTTCAAATGGTCAATAATTTTCACCAAATAGTAAATAAGAACCTGAGTTCGATTCTTGATCAGACTTTACTTACCTTACGGTCGAACTTCGAATTATTAAGACCCTTTTATCTAAAAATCTAAGAGTTAAAACAAAACAAAAAATTAAATATATTATTTATTCAACATTTTAATTTGTTAATACTTAATATAATAACAATATCTAAAATAAATTTGAGCAATAATATGGACATTTACCTAGTTTTAAGATGTAATAGCCATTTTAGTCTTTGATATGATAATATATAAATTAGGGATTATTATGACAATATATATTACGAGACTATTATAACAATATTAACAAAATATTTTAAGATAAAAGATTATTTGACTAGTGTAATGTATAGGAGATCATTTTGAAACTTTAACCTTTTTTTTTTTGCAATGGTCAAAGTTTAAACTCAAAACCTTACATATATTATGCATTGTATTGAAAGACTACCGTGATGATCCGATATGAAACATAAGCCCTTTTATGAATTAAAAAGATGAAAAGGGCACTTAAGAATAAAGCAAAGAGTTGGTGATCTGATATGGATTAGTTCTTGTTGTAATGTTTCTTTTACTTTACTCGACGGAAAGGATAGGCACGCTCTTCTTGCTACTGTAGAACCACGATCCACCTCTCATCGTCTTCTTCTTCTTCTTCACCCTTCTCAGGTTCTCTCTCTCTACCCCTTTCATTTCATTCTTCTATATTCTCTTTACTTTTCACTTTTCTTCTCTTTTAACACTTCAATTTTAATCTTTTCCTCGTTTTTACTTTCATTGCTATTGCTACCCCCTTCAACCCTTAATCTTCCAGATCGGTTTAAACTTCATTTTTTTGGGGGGAATTTCACCTCTTTACTTCATTTATCTCTAAATTGCTTTACTCTCATCCTGGGTTTCTTCTAAACAACCTTGAACTGGTAAATGCATTTACTTTGAACTCTAAATTCCCAAATTCTGTAATAAAGTATATGTTTAATTTGTTAGGTTAATTTGTTCTTATGAATTTTGCTTTCATTTTATTTTATTTTAGTTTAATATTAATATATTATTGATTGCTCTTTGATGGGGTTTTACTTTGGATTTCTAGTTCCAATGTGGTTTATTAGGGTTTTTGAATTTTGAAACATATGATTTAGGATTAAGTTGAATTTGTTATTATCTTATCCAACATTATACAGGAAATGGCGGCGGGTGAAGATATTGCATTGTCGGGTTTGAAGTCTCTGTCGGGTCAATCTTGTGATTCGTGGAAGGAAGGGATGGAAAGAAACCAATCTCAAGTTGATGTATTGCAAGAAAAGGTTAATGAGATAAAGGCGAGTATACAAGGTTCAGAGGAAGATTCGAAGAAGGAATTAGAGGTTTTGTGGAGAAGAGTCAAGACTACTGCTACGTTGCTGAACTACTTAAAGTCGAAAGCTAGAATCATGGCTATTCCACATTTAGCGCATACGTCGTGTGGAATCAAAAAGTTGGATGGGGTAGGGGTTGTTGACAAAGATGGGGTTCCGTTATCGGATTGGTCTAGGAATGTTGATCTTTCTTCTTTTGATGAAGAAGATGCAGAATCTTGGATAGGAATTAGCTGTCATCAAGGTTTGTTAGACGAACAGGATGCTGTTTATATAGGTGAGATACTGAACTCTGTTCAGATGGTCACTGATGTGATGGAAGCTCTTGTGAAAAGGGTTTTATTGGCGGAATCGGAAACTGCACTTGAAAAGGAAAAGGTGAGTTTAGGTCAGGAAAAAATTATGCTAAAGTCTGCTCAGTTAGAGAACATGTCTATGAAATTAGAGGAGATGGAGCGTTTTGCTTCGGGTACAAATAGTATTTTGAACGATATGCGGCAAAGAGTTGTGGATTTGATGGAAGAAACAACTAGACAGAGAGAGCGAGCTGCTGAAAATGAAGAAGAGCTTAGTCGAGTGAAACAGGAATTTGTTTCTCTCAAGTCATATGTTAGTAGTCTAATCACAGTGAGGGAAACTTTACTATCCTCAGAAAAGCAATTCCAAACTATTGAGAAGCTGTTTGAACGGTAAATATATATTTCATTTGACTATTATCTGGTATTCGAGCTGCTTTGATTTTTTTTTTTTTTTGACCTAGTCGTGGTGGTATACTTCCTGCATAATTTCGTGCTAAATTTAATTTTCTCTATTATAAGTTTTTTTTGATGATAGGAACTGATTTATAATAGCAAAACAAAAAGAAATGAACGACTAGTATAAGTTCACAACCATGCCAAACAGGTCCTTAATTCTGAAGTTTAATTTTCTTCAAGTTAACAACAATGCTTATATATCCTTTGATTAATTTAAGGGAATGTCCTCCTTTCTTAGCACTTCTATGAAGAGTAACTCTTATCTATCCAATTTGTTTAGGTTGGTTTCTAAATCACCAATAACATAGATGATCCTAATAAATTATTTGTTTTGTGCAAGAATATCGCCTTGTTGAAAGTTGCCATGTTCACGATGTCTTTTGGTGTCTACTTTCCTGTGTTTTTGCTTTGGGTATAGTTTTAATGTATGTGTTTTTCATGTCACTCTCTCCACACAATAGCAAGTGAAAAGTATGGAATTCTAAATTACATGTTAATTTGGATAGTTTTTGTTCGATTGATATCATTTTTAAAGCCATAATTTGGATGGCTTTGAAAATGATATTTTTGTCTTTTATCATCGTAAAAGCTGGCATAGTATATGCTTTTGGAAGCATCTATCCTTGTTCAGGCTACCTTTTCCCAGATAATTTTATAGAAAATTGGGTATTATGGGGTGCTCAAGTACCACATTGAGTAGTATGATATGCTCACTGGAGTATTAAGAGACTGTTTGAGAGGGTTTATGTAAACAACTTATGACATCTTCACAAGCTGTTTTCAACTTATTTTTATGAGCTTTCTAGGCTTATGAAAACAACTTATATTACCTATATGAAAACAATTTGACTTCATTTTATCTTTTGTTAAAGATAAAATAACTTGAGATATAGCCTATAAGCTTATGAAAACAACTTATAAGCTATAATCTATAAGCTTATGAACCCATTTGGGTTGGCCTGGTGGTATTTGTTTGGGACCTTGGAGTATGCTCCTCCTCAAAGTCTTAGGTCCGATTCTCCCCGGAGCTAATTTGGGTGGGATAGTTTAGCTTCTTAAAAAAAAAAAAAATAGCTTATATGTAAGCAATTATATGATAGGTGCTTATATTACAAGCGTTTAATTAAGTTGTTTATCCAAATAGGGTCTTACGTGATTTGGTTCTTCCTCTTTGATAGTTAACTTTTAAGGGAGGGTTCCCCAAGTACTTAGATACTCATCATAATTATACTCCTATACATTGTATTTGTTGGATTTTTCTTGGGTGGGGTGGTGGACATGTTTTGTGTTTCTGTTCATATATGCTTAGTGGTGTTTAGTTTTAATTGCAATGTTCGTATACAAGGTTCATTTTTTCATCTAGAATAAATTACGTGTCTTACTGCGTGTTTTTTTTTTTTTTTTATCTCGGGAGCACAGGCTAGTTGGAAAGACTACTCAATTGGAGGGTGAGAAAATGCAGAAGGAGGCTGAAGTTCAGAAACTTATGGAAGAGAATGTGAAGCTGAGTACTTTGCTTGACAAGAAAGAAGCTCAACTTCTGGCATTGAATGAACAATGTAAGATGATGGCTTTGAGCGCTTCAAACATGTAAATGCTATTTGTACTCTAGAGAACTTGTTCGAGGCCGTCTAGTCCTGAAAAAAACCATCAATGGAGAGCTCCATAAACATCATGAATGCCTTTTTTTTCATTTTCTGGTGTCATTTCTCTATGCCTTTGCAGAATTGAATGCGGGAAATATTTTTCCATGGAACGTAAACTTGGTGTGCTTTCATTCATGAGAAAAACAAAATATAAAATGTCTCTTCACTGTAAACTGAATCATTAAACCTCACATCACGAATAATCCATCAAATGCTAGAGATAAGCCAATGATTTATACCGAGAAATCCTTGGTACTCTTTTAGCAAAAGAAGTAGAGTTTAATGACCTTGCACTAACAATGTAAAAAGTATTTGTACATGCATCCAAAAATTATCTTTTGCACAGTTGGTGCATAGTCATTAAACTCAGAAGTGATTTGATATGCAACTTGAAATGTGTTTCACTTCAGTCTGTGGCTGTGCGTTAAAATATTGTTGGAAGATATATTAATGCCTCAAAAAATTGAGATGATTTAGATTTTTTTATTTTTGACAAAGAGATGATTTAGATTTCTCTTCTTAGATCATTAAGATTACTCATTATGTTGAATTTGAACAAGAGTTTTGCTAACGAGTACTGTAAAAGCACTCTTTAAGGATTCTTAATTAAGATAATGTTTATTAAAAAAGTCAATTGGTTTAATTTTCGATACATTGAATTCATAAATGATTATATAAACTTGATATTTAAGGTGGTTAAAGAGTGTCCATGGACACTAGTTAGCATCGTAGGTCTATGTTCATAGCTATGTCGGGTTTTTATTTCAACTATATTTTAAAAATGTTGTTACTTGTGACATGTATACTCAAAGATAACAAGAAAATTTTCCTCTGTTCTAGGAAAACCTAGAGTTTACCTCACTGATTTCAGGCCATTGATCTGTTTTCTTACTCTTTAACACATTAAAACCCCAGAGTCGTTACTTCCACACCTCTGTTTGCAAGATGGTCTTGCCTAATGTAAAATAGTCCTAAAACGCAAATCGGCGGTGTGGGGGAAATATGAAACAAACAGGTTTACATGACAATGATTTTGATACTTATGCATACTAATATGTTTGGCTGGTTATAGGAGTTGATTTTGATTGGTCTGACTTAGATTTATTTCAAAATTCAATTGGTGTTGGTAAAAATTACTAGACTTCGCACACATGGGTATCATCATAATACTCATTTATTATGTTTTATATTTATAATTTCAAAGATTGTATGTTTAGTTTTTTTTAAGGACAATTTATTAATAATCAAGTCATTGTACAAGATGAAAGCTATATTTCAACAAATTATTTAAGCAGAAATAACATACTATATTTCAGTTATTGGAGAAAGTCATGTCTTATTCTTTATGGTGGCTGAAAGTTAAGAAAGTCATTTTCGTTTTTGGTACGCATTTGTGGTGGTCGAGCCTGCTTTTGTGTTTGGGCAATGGCTTACTTGTTTATGTATGCAGGTTCTGACATTGTAAATTTTAGTGGTCTCTTCGGTACGCCTTGTGTTGAGGAGATTGCTTCGTCAGTGTTAATATAATTCATTTTTGCTTGTTCAAAAAAAGAAAGATGAACATAGACCAATAAGACATAAACAACAAAGCAAAGACCGTATATAGGCGGAACACCAAAAAGAAAATCCTTACACTTCGTACATCATAAACATCAATAAAGACACGACATATTTGATGGTTACCACCGGCACCAATAAAAACAAACCGCCACAACCAAAGTCAATGCCAAAACAAAGTTAAAGTCCCACACACCAGTAGAAACTAAAATTGAGCCAATACCTCAAACTTCATCACGAATGACCACATAAACAAATTGATTTTGATATAGTTAGTTTTGTAAATCTGATTTTAATTAAAAGTGAGTTTAATACAAAATGATTTATGTTTGGTTACGTTTGCATGAAAGTGAGTTGAACAATAAATTTAAGTGTAAGTTTTGAGACAAAATTTACAAATTACACTTTCAAGTTAGAATCAATTCTAGCTGGAAAACCACTTCTATTCGAGGGTCCCGTAGTTACAATAGTTAAAGAATCAAATATAGTAAAATTATTTTGAAACTTGTGTAATCAACCTCTTAAAAGTGTGTAACAAAAAAAAACCTCTTAAAAGTGTAATAAAAAATGTTTTTTTTAATACAATTCAATTTTTTTGTTTCCTTAACAAGTGCCCCAAATCAATTTCAAGATTTCAAAATCACTTTTGGCTCTCTCAAATTGAATAAAAACATGTACTAATATGTATATAATAATACTAGTAACACTTATTTTAATTAACATTTTCTTTTTAACACTCACTTTTTTATAAGGTGAAATATGGGTCTCAACATTTTATGTGGGACCCATTCTCAAAATGGTGTGATCCACATACATTTCACCTAATAAAAGAATGAATGTTAGAAATAATGTATTAAATAAATGTTTTTTTAAAAAGTATTAAATAAGTGTTGATAGTATTATTACCCGTGAGTATCTAACGAAAGATTTCAAAATCACTTTTGGCTCTCTCAAAGTAAATCAAAATATGTACTAATATGTGTAGAATAATGTAATGCTAGCAACACTCATTTTAATTGACATTTTCTTATAACACTCACTTTTTTATGAGATGAAATACATATGGATCTCAACATTTGATGTGGGATCAATTCTTAAAATGGTGTGATCTATATACATTTTACCTAATAAAAGATGTAAGTGTTAAAATAATAATATATTACATAAGTGTTGATAACGTTAGTCACGAATCTAACTAAAATGCACACAAGGACGAGCTTAAGTTTCTCATGTTGAAAAGATGTTTGAACCACCTAAATGCATGCCTATTTTTGTCTTCACGTAGATTTTTCTAAAGACAAAAGTAACATGGCCTCACATGCTTACTTATTCTATGGTAGTAGAAGATAACGTCTTTACGTTGATCTCTTTGTTAGCGCTAAGGCATTGCCTGTTTTTGACAATGATAAGCAATGTTGTGTATCAATTTTTGTTAGTGACAACTCCTCTCTCGTAGTTGCGGCTTTGTTTGGAACGTTGCATTTGTTTGTAATTTTCAATACAAGAAAAGACAACAGATAATTTCAATGATACAATTTGAAGAGACTTTGATACCCTATGGAGTTTGCAATCTCAATTCCCAAAGATACACCACGGTGTTATTGCTAATATCTTTGGTCCAGGTGGTACTAATATTGAAATTAAAATTGAGTGGAAATGGCTGTGAGATATACGTTTAAACTTAATGGCCATGTTTACTGAAAGAATAACAAAGCACAAAATGATAAAAAGATTCTCCTTCGACGGGAGCACCTCTAAAACAAATAATAGACTGAATAATTTTCTTTTCTGATCTTTATTTCATCCGCTATTCAATACATATATAGCAATATGAGATAGTACAGATAACAGCTAGTGGTGGTACTATTACAGCTATTGCATAGTGACTCATACTACTCTATCTTTAGCCAAACGGAAATGAAGAGTGGGAACTTTATTCTAGATCCTTCTTACTAGTGACTACTGCTTAGAGGGCTTACACTAGGGTGTCACATATCCATTCAACCATTTGGGCCTTAGTATAGTCCTCTTGGGCCGTGTCTGTGGGACAGTTTCTTCTAAGTCCAAATCCTTCTCAACTTGTGCTTCAATCATCTCCTCAGTAGGTTGAAGCCTTTCCTCCTCATACGTAACATCCCATTCCCCATCCAATGACACCTTGTCCTCAAGGTGAAGCTCTGGGTAGGCAGCAATCATGTCACTTAAGGTTTCCTAAGTAGAGTCCTCTAGGAAAGTATTTGACCACTGAACAAGGACTTTGGGTGGAGCATTGGGATCAAACTTCCAATCTAATATCGCAATAGGCTTTGGTAAAGGAGAACCATCAGACTCATGCATGTTAGGAGTTGTTTCTGTTTCAGAGCCATGAAATGGTTTGAGTTGAGAAGCGTGGAATACGGGATGGATTCTGCTTGAAGGGGGAAGCTAGAGTTTGAAAGCTACATCACCAATCTGCTGTATAATCTGGAAAGGACCAAAGAAACGCTTGGCAAGCTTGTGGATGCGTGTTCCTGAGACTGAAGTCTGGCGGTATTGACACAATGTTACAAGAACTAAGTCACCAACCTTAAAAGGATGAGGAAAACGCTTCTTGTCTGCGTAAAGCTTCATTGCAGCCTGAGCTTTCAGAAGCTTCTATTTGAGAAGCTGAAGAATTTCATCACGGTCCAAGAGGGAGTTGTCCAGGGCCTCCAGCTGGGACGTGCCTGGAATATAGGCTGGCAAGAGGGAGGAAGTTTACCAAGATAATCTGGAAAGGAGAGAAGCATGTAGCTGAATGTATGGTGGTGTTATAGTGTCATTCCGCCAAGTGTAAATACTTACCCCATAACTTTGGCTTAGTATTGACAAAGCAACGTAAGTACTGTTGCAAGGCTATGTTAACTACCTCTGTCTGACCATCACTTTGAGGATGGTATGCAGATGACATCCTCAATTTCGTACCACAGTTGCGAAACAATTGTTGCCATAATTGACTCATAAAAATCACATCGCGATCTGAAACCATGCTATGAGGCATTCCGTGATGTTTGAATACCATTTGGCCAAACAAATCAACTACCTTGTTAGCAGTGAAATTCGTTGGTAGCATGCCGAAGTGAGCAGCTTTGGAGAAACAGTCCACAACAACTAGTATAACTGTATTGTTTTGGAATGAAGGTAGCCCTATGATGAAACCTAGGGACACATCTTCCCAAACAATAGTAGGAAGGGGTAAAGGTTGCAGTAAGCCATAAGGAACGTGAGTTGGGTCTTCGTTTGTTGGCAGATCAAGTAGACTTTCACGAACTGAGCAACATCTTTCTGCATTCCATCCCAAAAGACATTCTCCCTTAAGCGTCCATATGTCTTGTGCACTCCACTGTGGCCGCCCACCGGTGAAGCATGAAATTCTTCCAATAGCAGCTGTTTGAAACTAGATGTAGATGGAATGTAGAGTTTACCTTTGAAGAAAAGCAAATCATCAATAATTTGGAAGTCGGTGTGAGCAGTAGGATCCTGTGATACTTTCTGCAGCAAAGCCTGGAAAGCTGGATCTGCTTGCAATTCTGCTTTGAATTTGCTCAAAAAATCCAGATGGGGAACAGTGAGGGCCATGACTGTTGCTTCAGGATCTGGGATGCATGACAAGGCATCAGCAACACGATTTTGACACCTAGGTTTGTATACAATCTCATACGAGTAGCCTAAAAGTTTTGCCAGATAAAATTGTTGTTCCGGGGTTTGAATAACATGTGTCATGAGTTCACGAAGGCTGCGTTGGTCAGTATGAATGGTGAACTTTCGGCCCAACAAATATGCACGCCATTTTTTGACAGCTGAAGTGATTGCACATAACTCTCTCACATATGTGGAGGCTCGCAACATTTTTGCACAAAACCTTTTGCTAAAGAAGGCAACTGGATGCCCTTTTTGAGAGAAGACTGCTCCCATGCCTAAACCTGAAGCATCAGTATCCAGCATAAAATCTTCATCAAAGTTAGGAAGTGCTAATACCGGAGCCATAGTCATGGCTTGCTTTAAACGCTCAAAAGCCTGTTCTGCACCTTCAAACCAGTGAAACGAATCCTTCTTCAAGAGTTCAGTTAAAGCATGCGCAATAGAAGCATAATTCTTTATGAACTTACGATAAAAACTAGTTAACCCAAGGAAGCCTCTCAGTTGTTTGATTGTTTTTGGACGCGGTCAGTTGATCATGGCAGTGATTTTTTCCGGATCAGGTCCTACGCCTTGAGCTGTAACTACATGTCCCAGATAGGAGATGGAGGGTTGAGCGAAAGTGCATTTGGATAACTTCAGAACAAATTGATTTGCTGCCAGGCGTTCAAAAACTGATTTGAGGTGATTCAAGTGCTCAGCAAAAGTGTGGTTGTATATGAGAATATCATGAAAAAATACAATCACGAATTGATGGAGAAATGGCTGGAAAAAGTTGTTCATGTTGGCTTGAAAGGTTGAGGGTGCGTTGCAAAGACCAAATGGCATCACAAGGAATTCATATTGACCTTGATGAGTACGAAAGGCCGTTTTCACAACATCATTAGCAGCCATACAGATATGGTGATAGCCGGAGCGAAGACCAAGCTTTGAGAACCATTTTGTACCATATAATTCATCAAGCAGTTCCTCCATAGCCGGAATGGGAAAGCGATCCTTGTTTGTGATGGCGTTGAGTGCCCTATAGTCGACACAGAAGCGCCATGACCCATCTCGCTTACGAACCAATAACATCGGGGAAGAGAAGGGACTAGAGCTAGGTTGGATGATTCACTGCTCCATCATGGTTCGAATTTGTTTCTCAATTTCAGTCTTTTGGAATCGGGGGTATCTGTAAGGCCTGACATTCATAGGATTAGAACCTTCAGAGAGAGAGATTTGGTGGTCATTTGTTCTTGGAGGAGGTAGGGTAGTGGGTACAGTGAAAAGGTTTTGATATTTTTGAAGCAATGTGTGAATTTGTGGGTTATAATTGGGTCTTGTGTTGGGTAGTGGGTCGGGTTGAAGTAGTTGAATATGGTAGAAAGTGTCTACAACATGGGTAGCGACTAAACACTTTAACTGATGTAAGGATGCCACAGCTGGGTTCGGCTTGGGCTGCCCTTGAAGCAGAACTCGTGACCCGTCTTTCATGAACTGCATAGTTAGTTGCTCATAATCAGTTAAAACCGTCCCAAGGATTTTTAACCATTGAACCCCCAAGACTATATCTACACCACTTAAAGGAAGAACAAATAAATCAACAAAGAAGTGGTGAGCTCCTACCAATAAATCCATCTCATGGAAGATTGAATCACACTTCAATTCTTCACCATTACCAACCAAAACTTGAAAGGCTTGTGACTGATGTAATGGTAGGTCAAGTTGTTTGGCAATACGGTCTTGAATAAAGTTATGTGTGCTACCACTATCTATGAGTATCACAACTGGACTTTGTTTCAACTGACCTTGGACTCTTAGGGTTTGAGGAATAATATGTCCCATAAGAGCGTGAAGATTGATTTGAGCTGTGCTAGTTTCTTGCTCGGTAATGGTTTCATGAGACACATTTTCACCGGAACATTGGTTATAAGCGCCGTCTAGGTCAGTAGTTGGTTCTGGTTATGCAATAAGGATGTGAAAACTCCTTTTACAGCGGTGACCGGGAGCGTATTTTTCGTCACAGTTATAGCACAAACCTTTCTTACGGAGGATTTGGAGCTCTTGGGGTGTGAGGCGTTTGATGGGTGTGGGACTTTGTGGGGGAGTGTGAGGGGGAGTTGGTGAGTGACGAAAAGGGGGACGTGCAACAGCTGCCGGAGTGGAACCGGAGGGTGTTGAGATCAAAGGACGACGGGGAATAAATTGGGAGGGTCGGTCCTTTGATTTGTCTTCCTGTAACTTGGCTAGGCTAATAGCTTGTGTGAGAGACATGGGTTGAAAAGCCTGTACCTCGCGACGGATGTGTGGTTTGAGACCCGACACAAAACAGCTCAAGTAGAACGGCACCGGTAGACCCACGATCCGATTTGCGGCGCGAAGCGGAGTTCCAGAGATTGAATGAATATGGGCCAGGAGATGAGTTGACCGTTCGAATGCATCCATTGGTACCAGGTGAGGGCTTCACCTTCCATGTAGAAAGATGCCATTTTGATACGTTGGTCATCAGGAGTATGGTGAAACTCAAAAAATTGATTAATTTTGAAGAGCCAACCCAAGGGGTTAGAACCATCGAATTTGGGTATATCGAGTTTGATGGTGGTGGTGGAATACTGGGGTGGAGGTCCTGGGTCATGAGGTTGAAATCCAGGAGGAAGTAAGCGAGTTTTGATGTTAGTGATTTCGGAAGTGAGGTTGTTGAAGTTTGTTTGGAGATTTTGTTGGTTGAGAAGAATTTGTTGCAGTGTTTCGTCGAGGGAGGTAGATGAAGAGGCCATGGCAACGAGAGCACCAATTGAAAGAATAACAAAGCACAAAATGATAAAAAAGATTCTCCTTCGAGGGGAGCACCTCCAAAACAAATAATAGACTGAATAATTTTCTTTTCTGATCTTTATTTCATCCACTATTCAATACATATATAGCAATATGAGATAGTACAGATAACAGCTAGTGGTGGTACTATTACAGCTATTGCATAGTGACTCATACTACTCTATCCTTAGCCAAACGGTAATGAAGAGTGTGAACTTTATTCTAGATCCTTCTTACTAGTGGCTACTGCTTAGATGGCTTACTCTAGGGTGTCACATATCCATTCAACCATTTGGGCCTTAGTATAGTCATCTTGGGCCGTGTTTGTTGGACAGTTTCTTCTAATTTCAAATCCTTCTAAACTTGTCCTTCAATCACCTCTTCATTAGGCTGAAGCCTTTCCTTCTCAAACATACACCACGGTGTTATTGCTAATATCTTTGGTCCAGGTGGTACTAATATTGAAATTAAAATTGAGTGGAAATGGTTGTGAGATATACGTTTAAACTTAATGACCATGTTTACCTTGAATTCCATGCAAAAGTGATTACTCCTAGAACATAGATAATAAGCTAAGGTGGTTATCGTGGCATGGAAACCTATCGTTCCTAGGGCCTTGGAACATGATAAGAAAGTACTCCCTCTGTTTTTAAATATAAGCAAAATTGACTTTTTAGATTCATTTATTTAGTGATGTATGTGGTTGTTAATATGCACCACATACATCATTAAATGAATGAACCTAAAAAGTCAATTTTGCTTATATTTAAAAACGAATGGGGTATATGTTACAATAAAGTCAGATATTTGAATTTTTTTTCTTTTTTAAAGTAAGTCCTTTTGTAGGTTGATTATGGGCTTGTTTAATTTAATATATGTTCTAGTCCTTGAGCTGCACCACATACACATGGGCAATTTGCATAGGCGAGACATTTTTTCCGGAATTGTAGAAAATCTTAATAGCATTTTGATTTACACTCCGATTTGATTGAATATATTGAGTCATAGGTTAAAGTAATTGTTAAGATATATGATTTTTATTTATATAGAAATTTATATATATATATATATATATATATGCTACATGTAATAGAAAAATTATTTTCGTCTATGCCCTCTTCTGCATACAAAGTATCTCTATTTCTAGAGAAACTAGCATAAGCGGAGGAAAACAACTTTCCAACGAGCTTTAGAAATGTTAAACCGAAACATGAAATAGTATTGACGTTTTATTTATACAAAAAATAAAAAGATAGTATTAATGTTTTTCACCACAAGGTATTGAGTTGAACATGGAGTTGATCCTGGAAGTACATAATTCCATAAAAAGACACAACGAGTCCCGAATAAGTAGTTTGATTGACGAATTAAGGACACAACATGAGTTTTATGAAGAAGATTCGGAGTTTAAACTTTGAAAAATAACATAACCACGGATTTGCTAAAAACATTTGTCTTAAAAAAGGGACAATTTTATTTGGTGATCTTGTATCATATTTTACCTTTATAAATTATATATTTTAGCTTTATAATCGTGCAACATTTGAAATATGTGGTTGGGAAATCTCTCACAGAATTGCCAAGGGTTGTTCATAAAAAGAGGAAAAAAAATTCAAGCAGATAATGTAACTTGTTATATCATAAATCAGTAGAGCATTTTAGATAAAGAATATATGTAATTGACAAGGCTAAAGATGATAGTCATTAGGGACTAGAAAAACAGTCAGGACTCGATGGATTGAGCATGGTTAGGTGAGGTTATTAAGGAGATCACTATCCTTATTCATATGCAACGACAAACCCATCTCTGTTTCAACCATGGATAGAAATGGAGCACCTATGTAGCGAAGAATTTCCTTCTTTTTAATTATGTGTGCAATTGCAAGGTAAAAAAATGTATCTCATCTTGTGTGGTTGACAATAGTTTGATGTATTTGGTTGGAGCGGTATGATGTTCTGTTTAACTATAAAGTGACAAATTCTACGAAGGTGATTTACCGTTTTCAGTGTCTTTCTTGCAAAGGAAGATAGTAATAAAAAATTTAGTTTTTTCAGAATAGTGGTTAAATCTAATTGTTTTCCTTCAATGTATCTAATTTTTTTAAACATTGGAGTAATGATTTTGAGTACCTTGTACTCGATTTAATAAATAAAAAATTATAAAAAAAATTTAATATCCATCTCAAGTCCAAACATGCACTAAATTATAAAACCATGTTTCAACATATGTTAAATTATAAGTTCCGAACAAATTTAATGTGAGTCATAAACTTCATTATTAAAAAAAAAAAGGTGTACGAAATTGTACCAAATTTTTTATCTATTTTGTTTTTGTACCGGTGAAGTTTGTGGCCGCTTTGGCCGTCACATATTTGTGGTTGTCCAAGACGCAACAATGACCATCAATTTTTGTTGAAAAATATTTCCTTCAGTGGTCACCCAAGCCACAAATGGGATAATTTTTTTATAAAAAAAAAAAAAAAGAAGTTTACTTGATTATTAATAAAAAAAAGATGAAAAAATAATAATAGAGAGAATATGGAGAGAAAGATGAGAGAATAATAATAGAAAGAAATATGAGAGAATAGTAATAAAGAGAAGATAGAGAGAAAGATGAAAGAATTGCGGTAAAGGGAAGGTAGAGAGAAAGATGAGGTAACAACAATGGAGAAAATGATAGAATAATAACAAAGAGAGAAGGTGGAGAGAATAATAGTATTTTTTTTAACCCATTTGGGGTTGGCCTAGTGGTTGACTTGAGATTTTGGAGTGTGCTCCTCTCAAAGTCTTAGATATAACTGAGAAATGAAGAAATGTGAGAAAAATGAAGTGATGTATATAAAGCAAGGGGAAATTTGTGTTTAATCCATAACGAAGTTTGTGACTGTCCAAATCTCCATGAAGTTTGTCGTCGTCAAAACACCTATAAATTTTAATTTGAGTTCCCTTGGTACATTTTGTGGCCGTCAAAGTAGCCACGATTTCAAATGTGATTCTACCATTTATTTTGTGGCAAAAAGAAGCCGTCACAAAGTCCGTGAGAGCTTTTTTGGCTAATAGTAAAATCATATTTCAACTTTGCGATTTGAGAAGACTTTTTATGCAAATAATTTTTGAAGGTTTAGTGTCGGCCAATAATCTTTTTTAAGTTGACCACTAATAAATGGTTTTCTCGTAATGTTGAGTCAAATGTAAGAAACTGAACTCTCGCAACTTGAGAAAAAAATATTTAAATCCCGATTGAGAGAGATATCCACATTTAATTTTTGATAAAGTCGATTGTCCAAAAAAAAAAATTTTGATAAAGTCTCTAATAAGATTATAAAGTGAACTTACGGAAAAAAAAATGCTGCTACTTGCTAGCATTCCCCATGGAAACATAAGTCAAATGAAAGATCTAGATTTAAATTACTAAATCTATATCCCCATTTGCAAGTTTGGAGATAGGAAAGAGAGAGATCTTAATGAAAGATACAAGTTGTGGGTAATTTAGTATACAACAAGATAGAGATAAATATTGAGAGAAGTAAAGATCAAGATTGTTTTGTAAGCTAATGATAATATACAATTCACTTCTATCAATATTGCTCCAATTCTGATTTCTGGGATATATGTCAATGGACTTCTAGTGAATGCAATCTTTCCCATGATTTCTCTGTACTTTTTTACACAAGGCATATGAACTCCAAATATGAGATTTGCTTAATCTTGTCGATGATGCAATGAAATGAAATCCTTTTGCATACATATTGCTGGAACAATGAACAAGAAAGTTACTACTAACTAATTAATGTGGTTTCCCTCAACAAAAAAAAAAAATAATGTGGTTGAAAGAGGGTTAAACTTAAAAGCATAGAAGATGCAAGTTGCACTTTTTGATAATATAATAAAGTCGGGAAAATAGTGATTCTTTAATGCTTTTCTAGGGTACTATTTTTTTTTAGAATGAATGTTTTTAATCTTTATGGTAAGAGTGAAAATTGAATCATTGACTTCCTTATCACTTAACTAATGTTAATAATGTCATTATCTAATCATAATGTTCTCTAAACACACTTTTTATATATATGCTTATATATATGCGGACTGTGATTCTCACATCAACACACATTCATACCGTATTGTATATCGTGCCATGTTGCTTTCGTGTGTCTAAATAACACAACTCTAATTTAAATATGAGTCTATTTAGAAGACATTTTAGAGCATCTAACCCAATTATTCTTATTGAGGTTCTTCAGCGTGTCTTGTTTATGCATATCAATTAGTTTACCTTTTTATTAATTTAAGTATCAAATAAGCTTCACATAGCTCTTTGTGCATGTTGGATTGACCATGAGATTGACATAGTAAGTGAACCATCATAACTTTTTTACAAAAATTACACTTTAAAACTTCACAAAATCATAATGGTTTTGCCAAACTCCATGTCAATCTACACTTCATCTCCGAAGGGAATACCACATAAAAATAAGAGAGTATTTGTTTTATCTTGTACCATTTATGTACAAATGAGATTGGACCACTATGAAAGTGTCAAATCAAATAGGTATTAGTAGCTCTTAATTGGTAAGTTGATAGTGTATAATTTCTTGAGGTAATTATGAGAATAAATATTCAATTTAGTCTTTTGATAATATAATAAAGTTAGGAAAAAGAGGGTTAAACTTAAAAGTGAAGAAGATGCAAGTTGCACTTTTTGATAATATATATATAATAAAGTTGGAAAAATCGTGATTCTTTAATGCTTTTCTACAGCACTAGTTTTTTTTTAGAATAAATGTTTTTAATCTTTATGCCAAGAGTGAAAATTAAATCATTGACCTTCTTATCACTTAACTAATGTTAGTAATGTTTATAACCTAATCATAAATGTTCTCTAAACACACTTTCCATATGTATGTGGTTTCCATATCAACACACATTCATATTGTATTTTATATTGTGCGGTGTCGGTTTTCGTGTCTAAATAACTCAATTATTCTTATTGAGGTTTTTAAGTGTGTCATGTTTATGCATATCAATCAGTTTACCTTTATATTAATTTAATTATCAAATAAGTTTTACATAGCTCTTTGTGCATGTTGGATTGACATAAGAAGTGAACCACCATAATTTTACCTAAAACTACACTTTAAAACTTCACAAAATCACAATGATTTTGCCAAACTACGTGTCAATCTACCCTTCATCTCCGAAAGGCATGCTATGTAAAAAGAAGACAGAATATTTGTCTTAGCTTGTACCATTTAGGTACAAATGAGATTGGACCACTATGAAAGTATCAAACCAAATAGGTATTAGTATCTCTTAATTTGTAAGTTGATTGTGTATAATTTCTTGATGTAATTATGAGAATAAATATTCAATTTAGTCTTTGAAATATTGACTATGTAAATGATTAAGTTGATAAGAAGCTACAGTTTACCTATTTTTGTGCATGTTTATTGTTTAGAATATCGTAGGTCGCTGTAATTTCGACAAATCCACTAAAATATTAAACATGTACTAAAATTAAGTACTTAATTTGTACTTTGTAGGAGCAAGAGTACTCCTTCACATTTTGACATTGAGATAAATGATAAGCAACAAATTGGCAGAAATATGTGTTTAAGAAAAAAAGTGACCCACACAGCTTACTAAGGAAGCAACAGACAAAATGAATTCCAGTGGGGTTACACTTGGAACTTGTTTTCCCTTCTAATTCTAATAATGTTAAAATTTTATTCATGTTAGTCCTACCCGTATGCTTCATTGTTTTGCCCTATGTATGAAACCAACTACTTCAATTTTTCATGCCCATAACATCAATATCCTTTATGACATCCCACCCTCTTATTTCCTTGACCAAAACTATATAGTAATATTAAATATTTGAAGTTTTTCCTAATCTTAATCTTATATTTTTAATTTTCATATATTTGCAACTATCCATTGAGGCATTGACATATAGAAGCAATTTAGGTACGGTCTGCTACATGTCCCCACATCCACGTGACTATGTTTTCTCTAACTCTATTTCTCTTTTCCACACTCACCAATCTCCAACCATAAATATATCCCCTCTCTCCATGAATCACCTCACCACCATTCAAAACTTCAATTTTTCAAGAGAAAAAAACACAAAACACAACAATGGCCATTAGAAAATCCAACAAGTTACCACAACCAGATGTTATTATCAAGCAAATTCTTAAAAGATGTTCAAGTTTTGGAAAGAAAAATGGTTACAATGAAGAGAGTCTTCCTGAAGACGTACCAAAAGGTCATTTTGTTGTTTATGTTGGAGAAAATAGAACAAGATATATTGTTCCAATTTCATGGTTGCCTCATCCACAATTTCAAAGATTGCTTCAAAGAGCTGAGGAGGAATTTGGCTTCAATCATGACATGGGCCTTACCATTCCTTGTGATGAAGTTGCTTTTGAGTTTCTTACTTCATTAATCAGATAAGAAGCATGGTTTTAAATTGCGGTCTGCAACCGCAAATATAAAGGATTTCAAGGTCTTTGCAATTTCGATCGCATAGGCTACATTTTTCCACAATACTGAAGTTTGCAGTGTAACCGCAACTGTGACTGCATTTAAAACCATGATGAGAAGGAAGGGCTTGGCACATTTGATCATAGTGAGGTTTATCAATATAAATCCCTTTGTCAAAGTGGTGGATTATGGGTTTGACTAAGGAAATATTAACACTTCTACATTTTTTTTTAATTGTAATATACAAACATGTCAAGAAAATTTCCTTGGCATGCCATTTGTATTCTTAATGAGTAAAGATTTGTTCCAATTTTACACAATTGTTTTGTTTTCAGTTGCATTTGCTTGATTTAGTTGTTTGATGAATAGTATTAGAAATGGTTACTTTCAAAGAAAGAGTTTCAAACAAAATTTGTAACCATTAACAGAAGTCTTCTTTATTTTTTTGTTCAAAACTCCTAAATTCCACAATGCATGTTGAATTTGGAGTTCCAAGATACCCATATGGTCATATCCAACTTAAAACTAGTACAAAATCCACTTTAGCATCTTGTTTTAGCTTTTTGAGAAATCTCATACAATTCTTACAAAGCAAGGTTTTAAAAAAGTTGTGATCAAGACTGTGACTGAACATAGGGAGTTTAGATGTCTTTGACGATTGCATTGCAATAGCAATTGTCGTCTTATCAAACTAAAACGATTAAGTCCAAGAATTCTTACCTAATGTCAATGTTTTAAGTGTGAGTAGAAAGTCTCACATTAAATAAAAATTGACCTATTGAGTGAAAGACATGTCTTAATCTAATGTGGAATACATTTTAATCTCCCATGTCGATCCAACTCGAAAACCATGAAATTTTCTCAATATAACATGCAAAAGGTTAGCATTTGAAAGAGACGTGGGGTGGAGGGCAAACTATTATTATTTGTAAGCTTCATTTTCTATGGTCAAAGACAATATTTAGGTGGCACCAGATGTCATTCTTGTTTTATTCTTGTTTCACACTTGTTCCATTTCATTTTCTTGGAGGAATGCCTAATTTTTTTTGGTGAATATTAGAATACCTACAATGTATTTTGTAAAGGAAAAATGTAATAAAATGTAAATTTTGATTAGCATCACAATTAATTAAATTTCAATTTAAGCTGCAAGTTTATTTATTTCTTATCAGTAGTTGTGAAATAACTAGTGGGATAATAGTCATTTTGATCCCTAAATGTGTAAATCTGATAGTCCATCGCGGTAAAATATTTCGTTAATACAATGATATCAGTCCCTCAATATACTTATTTATTTTCATATCAAACCTAATAAGAACTTATTTATTCTCATATTTGTCTCTATAAAAAAATAGTTATCGTCAACATTGAAGGAATATTTTAACGTTAAAGACTATTTTAAATAACGAAGTGCACAATAAGAGATTATTTTAGAATTTTGTGTCAAAATAATTATTACCACAATAAGTAATGTGTTGGCTTGGTTAAGGTTATGACTACAAGTACTATGTACGTCTTCTGATTGATCATGCATGCTACCCAATTGATCACTATGCTACATCCTTCTCTATCTCTTTCGGATAAAAAGGAGGACCAAATTAAATGAATAACAATGCTACTAGCCAAAACAGGGGGAGAAATTCCCGGAGTCATGATTTTGTTTAGGAAAAATCAGCACACGCCAAAAGATTTATCCATTCACAATTTTATTTCAAAATTTGAATTGATTTCTCTAAAGATTCCAAATTGGATCATCTATTAAAACTAAATCAACGATCGAGATCGTCTAAAATTAGTTTACTGAATGTGTAATATAAACCGTCTGATCTGAAATGTTGAAATTCATTATTTCATAGTTGCATGTAACTTGCTAGGTGCTACAAAGAATCCAAGTCCTACATATTTGCCAAAGCATCAATGAATAACAATGATTGATTGTTTGTTGTTATCTCATCTTGTAAGACCATCCACAAATTATTGATGAGTGATTCACATATTTAGCGTCATACTAAATAAGCATCTACATTATGGAGTATAATGAAAACATCCTCTCTCTTCACTTTTCGTGAATCTCATTCAATAAATCATAATGAAATATATAAATTTTGTTGAAATGTGTTCATGTATGTAAACAAAAGTTAATTACAACAGGTGAGCTGCTCAGTGAAACATCCTAGGTGGAGTCTCAAGAGCACTCTTAAGAAGTAAATGAATAATACACTGTTTTCACCATATCACATCTAAGCGTCCCCCTTTTATAGCCCTCAAAGTGTTGGTTTAATGGGTCTTTCTCTGATCATTCTAGGCCCATTAAGTTGTGATCCAGAGCCTCCTATTGGTTGTCTGCTTTGAGTACGGCCGCGCGTGGACTAGGAAGCAACTCATCCGTACTGGGCGCGTGGAGTTGAGACGCGATGATCGTCTGTACAGGACATGTGGTATTAAGTTAAGATGAGCTGGCTGGCTTGATTTGAACTATCAATCCAGTGTTGACTGAAGAAGTGTTGAGCTGACTGACATGACTTGAACAATCAATCCAGTGTTGACTGAAGACGTGCTGAATTGGCTGCCTTGACTTGAACAATCAAATGGAAATGGTCTACCCATGCCGGTCCACAGTCCACCAAGCGTCAAGCTTGATAAGGCGTATACGTTTGTTCTTTAATCTGGTCGATTTGTGCCAGTCCACAGTCCACCAAGCGTCAAACCTGTTAAGGCGTAGACGTTTGTTCTTTAATCCGGTCGATCCGTGCCAGTCCAAAATGTAATGATATAGAATAGAATTATTAGTGGGACGTATTTAGTATTTCTTTTTAGACATTGGGTTGAACAAAATTGATGTTTATTAAGTATTAACACGAAAATGAAACGACCATACATGATTCATTTAACCATCCAATACAGTGTTCTATGGATGGTAACACTGTGACTTCAACTCCAATCAATTGAAACTTTTGAATTCAAAGTCCTCAACATGATTAAGGAAGTTAGAGAGTCTTGATCCAAACATGAACATTCTTAACAATAGTATTAATAATGTTTCATATATTCTCTCCTCTCCATATATACGACAAAGTACACTTGTCTATACAATACAAAATATACAAGTAGTACCTAAATCGTTTCCTTCTCATCAGTCCTTTCAAAATTGATTTATCAAAAATAAATGATAGACCTATGTGACAAAAAAGCATGCGTAATTTGTCCATTAATTTGATACAAACATAAAGTGGGGCCTCATTGTCTATAGATGAGTCATGACAATTATAATTAAGGTGTGAATAACCCTAATCTTTTATACCTTACCCTTGCTTAATAGATGACAAGATGGGAAAAGCATAGCCCCATAAAAGAGCAAAATATCTTCTATGTTTAATTGGATTTATTGTCAGGTTGAGCTGAGCTATGAACAACTTGGATTTTCCAACATGATTTAGATCATAGAGTAACTCCCATGTGAGTACGGATTCATATTCTTGCAACAAGTGGCCATGATTTGAGTTCCACCGTGGTCCTATACGTTTCTTTTCTACAATGGGAACTTTGAATTCGGTTTCTAATTAATTGATTACCCACTAAGGTCTGATTATGTTGTGACAACTGACAAGGAATTAGGAACTGATTTTGCTAGTTTACAATCATCTTAACCACAAAACTTAATTATAATTTAATACAAAAAGTCTTGACATATGCCTTAAGATACAAGTTAAGAAATTTAATCTAGAAACTTCCTCTTAGAAGTAATGTATTAATTTCTTAAACGTTTAAACTTTATTGTATTCAACACAAAATTGCCATTTTTGAATTCTTTAATATGTGTTCAAAGATACAAGTTAGCATAAACAATTAATTGATTGTTGTTATGTTTACTTTTCTATGTGATTGGCCCTAACCTATTTATTACAATATTATTTGATGGATAAAACTTAATATTTTTAAGTCTGTATACGAAGTGACAAACATCATTATAAACTCACGCATAAAATGAAAGATTTTGAGTGTGAATCTAAGACACCATAAAAGATATTTCGGTTAAGAATGTTGATATTACCGGCTTGTGATATAATTTAGAGATAAAAAAATATTTCTATCGCCTAATGAATTGTCAAAAGATAATATTGACTTCTCAATTTTGGCTATCTTTGTTAGATAAAGTTTGCATCGCCTTTTGTAAGATAGCTAGATAATATTGCATGTATTTTCATATTAATTTTTTTCATGAATAATTATAATTTCCTAGTGAAAAATACAAGATAAGTTTTTCTCAATCAAATTTTCTCTATCCATGATAATCAAAGTTTGAACATCTTATCATTTGATTAAGATGTCTACAATCAATTCAACACATGTTGATATTAATTTGTCTATATCTTTTTTTGACAAGATTAATTTGTCTATCTATATATTATGCTTCATTTAAAATATAAGTAATTAATAATTAAGTTTTACTCAAATACTCACGCCGTAGTGTACTTGTACTTGATTACAATAGGATAAGATAATTAAGTTTTTAACTCTATAGTTTCTTTTTTCTTTTTTTTGAGGGAAGGTTTTTAACTCTATATTTTCACTCTATAAGTAGGAGTTTATATTGTCAAAAAAGGAAACGCGGAGTTCATCCCTTGTAATCTTACCAATGTTAGATTATAATTCTTAGAATGTGTTTGGATGAATTAATTGAAAAAAATTAGAAAATTTAAAATTTTAGTCAATTATAATACTTCATTTAAATTATATTCCTTTCTAACTTTTTGTTTGGATAGAGTGATTGCTTATTTAAAGTTCGGTCATTTTTATAAATTTCAATATTTTAGGAGTAAAATATAAGTATAAAAAGGAATGTGTTTGTAATTATTTAAAAATTTGGCCAATTTTGGAATTTTGGATAGTTGAGGGGCTAATTCACATGTTTTGAAAAATATAGGGACCAGTCTGTAAAAACAATAATGAGTAGGGAAGATTAAAGCTGGCAACGAAAATGAAAGTTAATATATTTATGGAGACAAAAATATAATCAACTCTTACGATAATTATTTAATAATAAATAATAATGTATATAAAGTAAACTTCACACCATGCCCTATCAAAATATTTATATAATTAAAGAGTCTTGCTAACCATTGCCATGAAAGTAGCATGTTTGCATTGGTTTCAACAACATTTTGACTTTTAAAAAGTTAAATTTATCACTTTTTACCATTTTCCAATGTTGTATTTTTATGTTTAGCCCCTTATCTAATGCCCTAAGGGCAATGGTAATATCTTGGACTTATTTAAATTTAATTATCAGGGACTCCCAATAAATATAAAAAACTAGAGGAAAGTCCAAATAATTTTTAAATACTCTTCAAATATCCACTAACTACCTTATCTGCTTCAAAGGTACATAGAGATAGGACACTAGTATTGATTAGAAGGCTCCTCCATGTTCCTTTTCAGATTTAAAAACTGCTATGAATTGAGTGAAAGGAACACACATATGGTGGGTTCAGTTGCTGAAGAAATTGTAGGGACATATGTTAGGTTCATGAATGAATGGTTAAAGCCTTCAATTTACATGCATATATATGTTCCACCTTAATAACAAAGGGTTAGACTAGTTCTTCTTCCGTTCCATGATGATCGACATATTTGAACCAAAAAAAAAAAAAATATTTTTTGCTTCTAAAAACATATATTTATCGATTAAAATTGGTAGAGTACATCAGACACAAATGCAAAGTCAACATCGTTGAAAACTAAAGAATGAATTTTGAAACAAGTTCACATCATAAAAATTAATGGCAGAATATTTACAAACGATATGACATAGTCAAATTGATTGAAATACTCATGTTTTTGAATCTTAATAACAACTAATTAATATTATTCCAATTATAATATCTAATTAATAATCATGTGCATCACTCATAATTCAACTGAACCCGATCACAAAGAGTGTTGAAACGAGTCTTTTAAATTTGTTACCAAGAACGTTCCTCGTGAGTTTAACTCAGTTGATAGAGACATTGTATAATAAGTGTCGGGATGGAAGTTCGAATTTCAAACACACCACTTATTCATCTCAAGAGATTAATTTCTAGTCTACTTGACAAAAAATAATTGTTACCAAAAATTGATTTAAATTGTATCACAAAAAACTTTAACATAGCGTTTTAGATTAGTTATGCAACAACTAATTTTAAAAGAAGAAAAAAATAAAAGTCGGATATATAACTGACTTAAAATGTCTCCACATATTAACCTGCGACAATTTAACTCACATTGAAAACACGTATTTAATAAATCATTTAAAACTCACATAACTTTACCAAGTTTCAAACCCTAGATTTTAACTCATTTAATAGTCACTATAGACAATTATTGACTTAATAAAAAATACTATCAACTCTTACTAGAACTTGGCATTCACCCATCTCAACCGCCAATCTTTTATTTTCTTCTGATAATATCGGTGCAAATTATTTGTGTGTGGATCCAATTTCTCATACGCATATGAAGCACCTAGCTATCGACTACCATTTCAGTCGTGATCTTGTTGCTAAAAACAAACTTCAAGTCTCTCATGTCCCATCGAGTCACTAGCTTGCGGACTTGCTTATCAAGCAACTCTCACGAGCCCCTCATCAATTCCTTACCAACAAGATTGGAGTCATTGACCCCTCCTCGATCTTGTGGGAGCATATAGACAGTCCATTGACTCTTTTTTTTTAAAGAAGTCCATTGACTTAACATTGATAATATTTGATTGAGTCAATATTTGTCGTTACTACCATTAGTCGTTTGGGACATATTTCCCTGAGTAGTTCTTGTAAACTCTTTACATTGTTACTCTTTTAGGAATCATAAATATTAACTTTGTATACATTCTTACCTTTTGGTGAATACAAAAAGTAACGAATTCCATTATCTTTTACCCATCCTCCCTATTTTTGCACTAGTATATATCGTTAAGAAATCATAGAGAGAAAAAAAATAGAATCAGTATGTGTTCTAATATTCAGTTGCCAATATATGTGTTCCAAAATTCAAATAAAATGTTCTCACTTTGGTTTCTATTTGCACGAATTCATGGAGACAAGTAACAACATATTGTCTTCATCTTCCCTAAGTTTATTTTGGTCCCATCCAAACGCGGATTTAAGGTATGTATATACAAGTGGTTCTTAATTGATTGTTGAAAGCACGATGGTTTTAGTTAGGATTGCACATGAAGTGTTTTTTCAATGTCCATTGTGATTAAGCCAGAAAAAATAAATGAGTGTATATATGTTCCCCTAATCATTTTCTTCATTTTAAAACTAGTTGACGTTCTCTTTCAATTGAAACTTGATCAAGAGATGTGATGATCCACGGGACTTTCCGACAGAACATATTTCATTAAGTGCTTCAAATTCTAATTAATAAAGCATGTTATTGGAACATATGGTCCCTAGTATATATATTAATTAAGGTGTTGACATCCAAATTCATCTACAGAAAAATTGCAAACCTATTTTTTAAATATTGAAAATCAAGTAAAATTGATTTTTATTGAATATGTTTAGACATCTTTTTGTGAAAAATCAATTGGATCAGGTAGAATTTCAATGTGAATCCTTGCACCACGAGATATGCACATATTTTATTAAAAAAAAAAAGACTTTCCTCGATCAATAACTGACTTGAGCATTAAAGTATTTGAAGGTAGAATATCTATCAGCAAAGAGCTCCTCCACCATCCTTTTGTCGCTTTCATACCAACTCTAGCCGTCGTTCTTAGTCTACCTTAGATCAAATACTTGTTTATTTTACGTTTTAAATATACCTTTTATTCCTTGCAAATAAACTATTTCTTATTTTTCTCCTTGAAATTTTGTTTTAGTTCAAGTAAAATGTGTTCATATTAAAATTGTCTCTGTATTGTTCATTTTAGGCCTTGTTTTTGATACACTAAAACATATGTTTTACATATTACTTAGATAGTTAGATCAATTTTAATTAGAATGAATTTTGCAAGAACTAAAACAATACAACAGGGACTAAAAACATATTTTTTTTTTAAAAACAAGGACTAAAAACAAAAGTGGTATATTTTTATGGAATAAAAATTAAATAAAAAATTTGCAAGTGCTAAAAATAGAAAATATATATATATTTACAGGGAAAAAAACATTTAAAACTTAGGGGTCCTTGCTTCTGAAAGTAGTAGTAGTAGTATCATCATCATCATCATCATCATCATCATCATCATCTATCATTATTGTTATTATTATTATTATTATTATTTGAAAACTCGGTATCTGATGCATGAACCGACTAATCCGATATGACTAATTCCACCGGCCACTTGCGGGGTCTCAATTAAAACCAGAATATAGTTTTGTATGAGCTTAGCCCACCAAAATTGACACTAGCGAGAATATGAAATCTTGAGAGAAGCAAACTCGAGCATAAGTGATATTTGGTATGAAGTATTTAACTGGTTTGGGGTGAAAACAATGATTATGGGAAACCTATTCTCTTTAGCTAAGAAAGGGTAAGGATTAAAATATGTGTTGTTGGATTGCCATACATTGTTATGACTAATTTGTTAGGCTAAGAACGACTACATCTTTTGTTATAAGGTTAATTCAAGAGTAGAAATGGTTGACTTGATAAGAGCTTATTTCGAAACTAGTTTTCACGAAACTGAAGTGTTTTAATTGATGACCAATTTTACAGATATGAAATATAGCATGTTATTAAACAGTATTAATTGACATCATAATTGTGTATCTTGAATGGTTGAAGAAGAATCCATGGAAACTTGTGGTGACTTGAGAGAATTAGGTTTTGAGAGCTCTTCT
>Ga0315915_1001453_pt1 | contig 28664 bp, 19 predicted proteins | sample MpolbnodulesMG_FD_207738 | JGI IMG/M metagenome (GOLD analysis project Ga0315915, IMG submission 207738) | Medicago polymorpha root nodule microbial communities from Los Angeles, California, United States - branched nodules | ecosystem: Host-associated > Plants > Roots > Nodule | place: USA... | reverse complement strand
TAGCTTAATTAAAATAGCTTATGCAAATAAATAAGCTTTTATATTAATTAATTTGTAAATTCTCACTAACGAAAATTGTATCTTCATAAACTACCTTGACAAGCTTACTAATAATACATAAAAGCTTATTTATTTGCATAAGCTCAAAAATAAGTCAATCCAGATGGGCACTTAGTATACCAACAAAAAGAACTGTATCAAACTCAAACTTTGACTTGAATTGTTGATGGCTGTGTAGTCTTGTGCAAAGTTTGATTTTGGCATGAATTGTTAATGGATCTTGCTCGGTGAGAACTGGTTTGTGCTCGATAATATTCAGGTTCTACATGGGTCGTGTGGGATTATGCATGTGATTTTAGATATAAATTTACCAATTCTATGTAACATTTCCTAAGCTGAAAATTTGACACAAACTATTTCACATTCATCTGCCAGCACCAAAAGGACTATTTCCTCCGGAGCCGGAACATTACCGAGGACCGAAGTTGAAAGTTGCTATCATTGGAGCTGGGCTTGCAGGCATGTCAACTGCGGTCGAACTCTTGGATCAAGGACATGAGGTTTTGCTCCTTTTCTCTGACTGTTTTTGACTTGATGGCCTGCTCATATAATGTATTGAAATTGGATGTTGTTATGGTTCATACAGTGAAGTTACCTTTTGAAGCAAACTGAAGTAAATCTTTTATGTGTTTTCTTGTGAAGTCATGGTGTTAAATGTGCCAAGATATATGGCTAATGTATTGTGTTTTCTTTTTCAATTTTCTCTCATCCAGGTGGATATATACGAGTCAAGATCTTTTATTGGTGGCAAAGTTGGTTCTTTTGTTGATAAACGCGGAAATCACATTGAAATGGGATTGCATGTTTTCTTTGGTTGCTACAACAATCTTTTCCGACTAATGAAAAAAGTAAACAATTTTTTGCAGTCGAAATGCATGTCCTTCTTCAGTTGTATTCTCTTTCCCTATTTTTTGGCATACCTGTACTACTGCCTTTCTTGATATTTTCCATTTTTATCATGTCAATCCATAATTGGATTAATTTTTCTTCGCCTTGTTGGGTCTAGGTGGGTGCGGATAACAATCTACTTGTGAAGGATCACACTCACACCTTTGTAAACAAAGGGGGTCAAATTGGAGGTATGTTATGTGCTGCAAATTGCAATACCTTGCTTCATTTTGTTCACGAAATTTTCTTGTTTATTTTTTCTATCCATGAGAGCGCTACTTTTATGAACAGACAATAGTTTCGGAGTGCATTGTTCTTAACTTAGTTTTACAGTGCAGAACTAGATTTTCGCTTCCCAGTTGGGGCGCCATTACACGGGATAAATGCATTTTTGACCACAAATCAGCTTAAGGTAATTGCATGACTGGATCAAGAGTATTATGCAAAACAAGAAAACTGTAGTCGTGTGTGCGCTTTTTTACCTTCTTGAGGATGTCATTGCATCTAACTTTACATATTGTTTATGTATCAGACTTATGATAAGGCTAGAAATGCTGTGGCTCTTGCACTGAGTCCAGTTGTCAGAGCTCTTGTTGATCCAGATGGTGCATTGAGGGACATACGGAATCTGGATAGTGTAAGAGGATGTTATTTTTTTATCCCTTTCCAAATAAATTTTCCTGATTATTTGTCTCCTTAGCTTTGTATTTGAACGGCTTCTACATTTCCACATTGCACATGCGCATGCACATGCCCATCTATATACTCACATACACACATGCACCCACATACAAAGGAGCAAGTGGAAATGGATTTTTGAGGCCTTAGCTGTATTGCAAATCTAAATCTACTGTTTCGCTTTGTACTGTTTTTGTTAATATTCAGTCTTAACGTCGAACTCTAGTCTTTTAACTATTAAATGCATTTCTTGCAGGTTAGTTTTTCAGACTGGTTTATGTCCAAAGGTGGCACACGCACGAGTATTCAAAAAATGTGGGATCCAGTTGCCTATGCCCTTGGGTTTATTGACTGTGATAATATCAGTGCCCGTTGCATGCTCACCATATTTGCATTGTTTGCCACAAAGACTGAGGCTTCCCTTTTGCGGATGCTGAAGGGTTCACCAGATGTTTATTTGAGCGGCCCTATCCGGAAGTACATCACAGATAGAGGGGGCAGGTATAATTTGGACACAAGAATATTGCCATTATCAGAACTATCCAAATTTCTCCCTATTTAGATTCTCATTCATTGCTGAAACAGGTTCCATCTAAGGTGGGGATGCAGAGAAGTATTTTATGATAAATCTGCTGATGGGAGCACTTATGTTACAGGACTTTCCTTGTCAAAGGTGATATACTTTATCATCACTATTTAAAATCTTTACATGCTCGGTTAGATTTCAAATAACATTCCGAAAGTCTTAATGTTTATTTCCTCAGGCTACTGAGAAGAAAATTGTGGAAGCCGATGCTTATGTTGCTGGTTAGTAGTTTGCTTGCCCTGGTTTTTGTATTGATCTCATATTACTGTAACAATCTACAATGCCTTAACCTATCATTGACTTGATATCAGCCTGCGATGTCCCTGGAATTAAAAGGTTACTCCCATCAGAGTGGAGGGAAAAGGAGTTTTTCAATAACATATACGAACTCGTTGGAGTTCCAGTGGTCACAGTACAACTCAGATACAATGGTTGGGTAACTGAATTGCAGAATCTAGAAATGTCAAGGTACTTCTCGGAATTTTAGGCTTCATATAGAAACTATAAAATTAGATATTTTGTTTTCAAGAACAAGGTATAATATATTTCCTTTGATCATTATTGTGTAATTTCTTTACAAACCCTTACATTCTGGATGGCAGGCAACTGAAGAAAGCTACCGGGTTAGACAACCTTCTCTATACCCCCGATGCAGATTTTTCTTGCTTTGCAGATCTTGCACTTGCATCTCCTGAAGACTATTACATCGAGGGACAAGGATCATTACTCCAGTAAGTGATGTTTACGTTGAGTTGTTTGAGAATTGATTCCAAAAGAGTCTTCTGTGAGTTTTATTGGGTGTTTTGCAATCAGTATATTTGAACTTATATTTAAGATGATCGGACTATTTTCTAAAATCATAATAATTACTGTAATCATTTCCAACAATTTACACTCAAATCACCCACGACTAAGTATGTTATGCAATGGATGAAACTGCACCATCGGTTCATCAAGCAACTTGTAATTCATGTAGTGCTAGTTTGGATAAACTTTCCAAAAAATACTTATAGGAAAAGGAAAATTGAAATGATCTTGTAATAGCTATGAATCTTCTGAGTGATAACTTCTTGTATAAGTTGAAATTAGCTTATGCACCTCAACTTTTTTAGAAGCTCTCTCATCTACATTCTCCATGATCGAGCACTGATAAGAGCATTTTTGTAAGTTAGGAACCAAATACTTACAATGGGACTATATATTCTAATGTTTCTAATACTTTATAAGTTCCTATTGGTAGCGTTTAATAAAGCTATAAATTATATAACCACCGTTGTCATTTTCAACAATTAATACATAAAGTCACTCATGACTATGTTATGCAATGGTTGCATCGTCAGTTCAAAATAGGTGAATGCACCAGCTTTACTGTTTTTTTCTCCTTTTTTTTCTCTCATTGCAAGTCCAACATATGTTCATATAATATTTAATTCTTGTTGACCCTCTAAGTTTGTTATTTTATTTCATCGATCAGATGTGTTCTGACGCCAGGAGATCCATACATGCCCTTGCCAAATGAAGAAATTATTTCAAGAGTAGCGAAACAGGTAGTTTAAACAATGTGTGGTATCCATTATTCTTTTAATGATATTTTCATTATCGATTTAGTAAATGGCATGAAAATTGTGCATCTTAAATTAATTTTAAAAATCGTTATCAGGTTATATCGTTGTTCCCATCATCTCAAGGTTTAGAAGTGACTTGGTCATCTGTTGTTAAAATCGGCCAATCTCTGTACCGTGAGGGACCTGGTAAAGATCCATTTAGACCTGACCAAAAGACACCAGTGAAAAATTTCTTTCTTTCTGGCTCTTACACAAAACAGGTAACTTCAAAATACCCTCCATCCTCTTGACTACTATTATACTCGCGCTTGTCTTATCCAGACCTCAAGTTTGCAGCTGCTGATATTTTTTGTGGCTGAAACATACGAGACCTTATAGAGGAGTCAGTTAATCTATAATTTCTTGCATATATGGCTCTTTGAGCTTCAAGTATTAAACATGAAAATATTCTGTACTGTGTTGTTTTTTACTCTTGACAATAAGTTCCTGGTTGTTGCTGCATTTGATTGAATGGGGTATCAATTGTCGATGGTTCCATCTTATGTGAAATACCTCATATTCATGTATTTCCTCGTCACATATTTTAGGTTTTGTATCAGAATTGACGAGTGCAAAATCTATTGACATATCATAAATATTATATGGATGGTGTAGTTATGATGTTTTATTTTACTCGTAATAGTTTACTGGCATATGAAAAAAAAATACAAGGATAAAATATAGTATGCAAATTTTTTTAACAGAAGTTTGTATTAGCAGGTACTTTTTTACAATGCTTGTATTCTTCATCTTAGAGCAAACTAACCTAATATTCCACTTTCAACTGTGGATAGAGCTTGCTCAAATTTATCAAACGGATTTAACCTTTCCTTTTGACTACCGTGGACAGAGCTTCCAACTTTATTTTGCTGTTGATTCTAACATTCTGAGTTCTTACAATGTGTTTGTCCTGCAATTACAATATGTTTTCTCCAGTGTCACAGCAATCTTTAGATATCTAAGTTTAACTGATATTGCCGACTTATTATTTTATCTAGTTGCATGCTGAAATGTTTAATCTGTTCAGGATTACATAGACAGCATGGAAGGTGCAACCTTATCCGGCAGGCAAACTTCAGCCTATATCTGTGATGCGGGGGAAGAATTGGTGGCATTGCGGAAGGAGCTTCTTGCACAGTCTAAAGACGACATTAAATTTACAAATACTAAAGATGAGTTGAGTCTAGTATAAGAGGAATTTACGGATAAGGTAGTCAAGTTATATGAAATTTGCGGAAAAGGTAGTCACGTTATATGAAGTAATCCTGTTCTTTGTGCGTGTAACATTTTATGTTGTATATTTAATCAAAAAGCAATTATAAAATTGTTAGTATTGCAGCAAGTGGTGTTGTTTATACTTGTGAAATATGGTGTCTATAAATTGTGATTCGTATCCAGACTTTGTCATTCTTAATGCGTGTTTAAACTAAAATTCCGCATTAAGATATCCAGTCATAGACATCTCTTAAGTCTTGACAATCTCCACAACATAAAATCGTCATGAGACACTATTGAAAAACCAAATCAGCATACAAAATCAACTAAACGATCAATCATAGTAGCCCCGGTACCCAAAAATGATATTCAGTGAACCATCAGAAATACTAACTCAATGGAGAAAAGGGGAGCATGCAGAATTGTTCATAACTTTCACCCAAAATAAGATTTCTTACCAACTGACTAATGATTTACATAAATGATATGTATATAGAAAAGTTTCTATCTAATTAAGCTCGACATCAGTATCATTTCTAAACGATCTAAAAAAAATATCATCCCATTTTGGGGGTTGACCTAGTGGTTGGGATCTTGGAGTTTACTCCTCTCAAAGTCTAAGATTTGATATCCTCTTGTGACAATTTCGGTGGACGGTGGGATCGGTCCCCTCAGATTAGTCGGTTCTTGGATCGGATACCGAATTTTCAAAAAAAATAAAATAAATAAATAATATCATTTCTAAATGATTTCACAATATTTGCCTTACAAAGTGAAAGTAATTAACCTACTAACTTATTCTTAAACACTCTTCAATCATACACCTTATTCTTAAGCACTCTTCAATCATACACCTCTGACACATATCAAGGCCTTTCGTACATGCTGCCACAACTTACCAGACCGATAAAGATGAGTGCAAATTGCTATGCTTAAACACGAGTGACATAAGTTGGATCCAGGTGGAGTCGAACCACCAATCTCCCGTACAAAGTAGTTTGGGGGCTCATTCCAATACGAGCATATGGATCCATCGAAACTGGATCCCACGCTGTAACTGCGTTAACGCAATAACAACTACGACCATCCGATCAGAAATGAAAGATTAAGATTAAAACTGCACTGTGAATTTGAGCTGTTAGATTGTTTTTCAATGGCTGTGATTGTCTACTGCGTGAAACTGCTTGGAGCAGTTACAGCAGGCAATCCTGGTCCGGATCCATCATAGGGTTGACTACTTTTGAATTGTGTAATTTTGTAACTTTGTAACTACGAAGACTTTCTATAGAAGTATATATTATCGAGGTGTTCGTGATCTATTCTAATATGGTGACCCATAGGTTCTAAAGAGAATGTAATGGATCAAATTGTAATGAAGACAAATTGTTGCTATTGTATTGAAATAATCACAATCAATCCAACTCATGATGTGTATACTAAGGAGGAATAACAACCAGTTTGCAAGTAAAGGCAATAGAAAGAACTTGAAGAAAGAGTGTAAGAGAGGGTCTATAGAATTAGTGAGGGAAGAAGAATTTTATCACACATATTTCATGCCTTAATTTTTTGGTTGTCTCTTATTGATAAGAGTCTACATTCTTATTTCTTATATTGCCCCTTTCAGCTTTTGACTTATTGCAGAAAATAGACTGCATGACCTCTCATCATAATGTGTGTGTATGGAGTTAAAGATATCATGTGTCATTCGATTTTATTTTTAACATGGAGGCTAGCTTTTTTTATTTCTATCTGCATCTACTATTTTAAACTTATCTTCTTTTCATCCATATACCATGTTTTTGAATTGTCTCAAAAATCTTTTCATCCATATAATATAACATGTTTTTGAATTGTCTCAAAATTCAATTTATTTGAAGACAGGCTAAATATTAAAACAATATCATTTTGTCTCAATAGTCAATTTTTATTGATTGTTTAAAATTTATTAATTTTGCTGGTCAATAGTTAAGAGCTGGGATACTTGGGTGTTCTCTCACGGGGAAAGCACCCAAAAGGATAGTTTATCTACCATATAGAGCAAGTGAAGAGCAAATTAGCATTTTGGATGGTTTGAAATGTATTCAGTACATAACATATCAGTTTTATATACTCCAAAGGAATTTTAATATGACCGGAGGCTCAAATAGGAGCATTAACTCAGAAAAAATGAAAACATAATTTACAAGAAAAATATTTCAAGTCCAGGTATGTTATCAAATTAATACATGGTGGTAAAACTATTACGGCAAAGATAATTTAAACTTCATCAGCATTTTCTTCCAAAGAACCCAAACTAAATTGAACAAAGTAAATTTAAACTTCATCAGCATTTTCTACCTAACACGTGAATGGATGATTCATATTAGTCTGAACAAAATTTATGGTGATTAAAGTAAGCAATTGAACAGGCAAACAAAACACAGCATTTGCAGAACCAACAAGCTTAAGTGACAGTACACAGAATAATAGTAAAGCAAAGGAATCCATGATTTAAGACTTGGCATGTTCATAAGAAAACTAATTAGGAACAAAATTGTCATGAAACAGCTATATGATTGGATTATAAACTCGGACTTCTCAAGGTCATCTCACTTCTTGTCTTCCTTTTCTGCCTCAGCAGCCCTCTTGAGCCTAGCACCCAAATGACGCTTGTTGGTGCGCTCAAGGCGAAGCTTGTAATAAGCTTTGAATGCCTTCATTTCATCTGTAACCTTAACAAGTTCAACAGTTGGCTTCTCCCTCACAATCGGCAAGTATGATCCTTGGACTTGTGTGGCATTAGCAAGTTCCTCAGGTGTAGAGTCCCCAGCCTGCAGACAAATAAATAATAATTCAACTGACTGTCCGATTAATACTTCCTATTTCAACTCTAGCAGCAATGATGGTATCCAAGCTAAGGAAAAGCATACATAAACTAAAATCATCATTGAGGTTCTTCATATTACCTTGGTCTTGCGTGCGCGCCTTGGGAAAACAACCAACTTGGCCTTGTATGTTTTCAGCCTCTGCACATTAGCTTGCAGACCCTCCAAAGAACGGTTCTTGCGGCGATGGTCAATAGAAATGCCAATGGTTGGAGCAAGCTTTTTGGGGATACCGGCAGCCTGTCATAAAAACAAAAGTAGGTCACTAATCAAGTTATAATATGTAGTTTATGGATATATAGTTGAAGACTATAAAAGTCTGGAGGTTTTCTAGAGTTCAAGTTTTATTCAGGCACAATTGAATTGTTACTAATTACTTATGAAAATATTCTAAGAAATCAAATAGCCATATGTCAAGCCATATGCATAAACCCATTATTAAAGTGCCAAGCCATATGTAAAAACCATCATCCATATGTATAAACTGATCATTAAAGTGTCGAGCCATATGTAAAAACCCATCATTTAAGTGTCGGGTCATATGTAAAAACCCATCGTTTAAGTGTTAGGCCATATGTAAAAACCCATCATCCATGTGTATAAACCCATCATTTAAGTGTCATATGCAAAGACTTTTCATAAAAGTGTCGAGCAGAATAATAAAGACATAGAATATGAGTTTACCCATTACAAGAACTATATGTTACTCTTAAATGATTTGTTACACTCAAGTTACTAAACATGGTTTTAGTACAGAATTGAAGACTACAAAAGCCGTACGAACTAATGCAGGAATGCTTATTTTCATAGGATATTCCAATTTAGTCTTTAGCATAAAAACTATAATCAAAGAGTGAATCTATAGCAGGATAACTAACACAAATCTACAAGCCCATGAAGTAACATCTACACAGAACATAAGACACAGTTAAAGTTCAACAAGCTATTCTACCTTCAACTCTTCAAGAGAAAATCCTTTCCCGGCACGAAGTTTCATGTTGTACTTAGCAGTTTGACCGTGAACAATTGGCCTCAAAGGTCCAGCGGTTGGCCGGGGGAAAATCTTCACTGCCTTCTTTTGGCGAGCTACAAAAATCACAGCACAGCATTTCAAAAAATAAAGCAAATAACAATACTATAATACAAACTAACAACACAGCATATCAAAAGAAAAAGAAATGAATCAAACAGAAAACCTATCAAAAGAAATAAATGAAACAGCATTACTATAACTCAAACAAACAATTTAAGCCACGGACAAACATGTCAAAAAATGAAGCAACAACACTAACTTTAATTCAAACAAACAATTTAAGACACGACCAAACATGTCAACAAACACGAGGCAAAAACGGCAATACTACAATTCAATCTAACAATTATTTTTGAACAAATTTCAAACTAAAATTAAGTAAATAGAAGTAACGCAAAATAATTAGCATAATTAAGTTCTAAAATAACAAAAAAAAATATAGCTAATTACCCAAGCGTCTCCTGGTCTTCCTTGCGGGTTGATTGAACCATGTTTTCACATAGTTCTGCCAATGCTTACGGAAGTGTTCATTTGGGATAACATTATTGTGCTTCACCATGGCTTACCTAAAAATCAAAAACAAAATCACAACAAGCCTTTGAATTAGTATAATCATAATCATAACAAATGAAATATAATTTCAAAACCCTAAATATTGAACTGATCTGGTGAAAACGTAGAGCTACAGATCTATCTATCTATCTATAAAACTAGAAAACGGCAGTACCTGTGAGGCTGGAGCTGGGAGAGAGGTGGCGGCAAGTGAAGGAATGGCAACTAGGGTTTGTTGTAGAATTTAAAGCAAGCTTGTATGCAGTTTTTATGATTATTACTGGGCTTAGATAATGGAAGAAATACTTTCTGCACCCACTAATATTTCTTTGACTGTAAATAGTAAATATATATTAGTGTGGAGTGACCGACCGGGTGAAGATCCTCTTCATTTCCTAAATAAATGGAGATTGTCAATTACTATAGTTTTGAAGTAAATATATGATATAAATGCACATATTTCAAGAATTGAAAACATTAATATCACATATTTACTTCAAAACTATAGTAATTGACAATCTCCATTTATTTAGGAAATGAAGAGAATCTTCACCCTGACCGATGTGGTTCAATTTTTTATTTTGCTTAAATAAAAGTTTAGATGAGTTGGGTTCTAGTCACCTACCAAAATGATCTACAAGTTATCGGTGGTTGTCGAGCTCACATTTTTTTGAGAGTCACACCTTATCAGCTGAGTCAAACTTCATTAGTTGGTTCGATTGTTTTTACTCGTATATTGTTATTCACTTAATTAACTAAAATGTATTAATTGAATAAAAGAAAGTATAAATTTATATATGTAAAAACAATCCTATAAAAGCATGTTTGGAATGGTGTTAGTTTTCCCAAAAGCACATATGCATAGTACCCAATGCAATTCAACCTTGATTTTAAGAAGCCGGTAATGGGAGCTTCTGCGTTGATGCATGCTTTTGCCGTGATTTTGGAGAAAAAAAATGTGAACTACAACCGCGTATCCAAACAGAGACTAAGTTAATTAAGGCACTTCATTGATTAAAAAAAATGTTCTTACCGGACTTTGTACCATTTTCTATTAATTATTACATAAAGTTGATCAAATTTTTCACAAAAAATAAAAATTATATTTTTAAAGAATTTCATGATTTTATTCTTAATAACTTCTTGAATATTACTTCTTAATTATTATTTTGCTCACACCTCAAGACTACCGTGAACATTGCATGATTTTATTCTTAATAACTTCTTGAATTAAAAAAAAAAACTATATTTTATTCATGCTTATTTTTATTTTTTTGTCAAGTAGTCTAATGGTTAGAATTCACCTTTTTTTTTTTCAAGTACTGTTTCTATGTTTTTTGGTATAAAAAGTAAAAACTAAAGAAATAATATATTAAGTCAAATAGAATTTTTAAGTTTTCCAAAATTCTTTTTTTTTTAGAAAAGTTTTCCAAAATTCTTATGAGGCAAAATAGGGTGAGAGTGCAACTTTAATATTCTTTGTATTTTTATATATAAATAAAGTTAAATCTTCTAAACTAATTTCATTTGATATATATTCCATTTTTTTGAGAGATTTGATATATATTCTAAACCCGTTCTTTTAATTATTTATTTTACTTTTATTTTAAAAAAAAATTGTCAAGTTACCTTTTTAATGATTTGTTCTGTTGTATCTAAATATTTTTGAACATTTTTTTTCTTCCAAATCTTGTTTTTTTTTTGTCAAGTTTCCAAATCTTGTTTTAACAAGATTCTTCAAATCTGACCGTGAAGCACCCCACACAAATTCATCTTGCAATTGAGAGAAAGAAATTGGCAATTGAAGAATTTGTTGAGCCTCACATAGCTACTTTTTCTCTAAAGAGTTCATACCATTTCTTAAAGGCAAGGCGTGAAGCAGATGGCTCATATAGCTCAATGCAGGACAATAATCACCAAGTGTGGAAAAAATTATGGAAAATAAAAAGTATTCCAAGACACATCCACTTTTCTTGGAGGATTCTACATGAAAAACTACCGGTATAAAATGATTTGTTTAAAAGAGGAATAAGCAGTGATCCATTGTGTGTTCTTTGTGGGAAACATAATGAAACAATTTCACACCTCTTTATGGAGTGTCATTGGTCAAAGCAGATATGGTTTGCTTCCTCTTTAGGTGTGGTGTTTAATTCGCATGAGTCCAGGTACGTTCCTTTTCATAAATGGTTAGAGGAAAATATTATTGATGTCGATGAGGATATTATAATCCATGTTTTGGCCTTGTGTTATGAGATATGGTGTGCTAGAAATGTTTTGAGGGAATTGATGTTGATGTGGCTGCCACTATTCAAAAGGCACAAATATCTATTGTGAATTTTAAGAGTACTAGTACGGTGTTGGTGGAGACACTAAGTGGAGGTCCAATTTTACCAATATCTAATGTTCATTGGACACCTCATTTTAATGGTTTCTATAAGCTTAATGCTGACGCAGCAGGTCCGATAGAGGGTGATAAGTGGGGTATTGGTGTTGTGGTGAGAGATAATGAAGGTGTTGTCGTTGGTGCTAGTTCTTGGCAAGTCTTTTCATTACCAGATTCAAAGGTTGCAGAAGCCTTAGCTATGCGGAAGGGTTTGAAATTTGCAAAAGACATGTCTTTTCTGAATCTTATAGCAGAATCAAATGTTTCTAATGTGGTTTTAGCGTTGAATGCTTACCAACAATCTCCCAACTATGTTGGCTCTATTATTCGAGATTGTATTAGTTTTAAGGGTAGTTTTCGCAGTTTAAATTTTTTACATGTTAGGCGTGAAGCCAACCAAGCTGCTCATTATTTAACTAAATATGATCTTAAGAATTTAGATTGCATATGGTTCGACGAAACTCCGCCTTGTATTTCTGCACTCTCGACATTTGATTTATTGCCAGACTTTCATTAATGAAATTGTCTCTAACATCAAAAAAAAAAAAACTTCCAAATCTAGTTTTAATGGGCAAAACTTTTTTAAAACTGAGTCGCAATTATTTTTGTTTTTGTAGGAATGATTTGTCGTTACATTTGCGAAAAAAATATGAATGTCGTTGGATTTTTACTAGATATTCTTTATCTATCAACTGTGGTATTACAATTACAAATCTTTTAACAACCACAGCTCAAGTAACACTTAGTCTAATAACTCGATGATATTCTTTATCTATCACTCAACCATCTTCAAGGTCCGAAGCAAATATTTCCTCATGTAGTAGGATCCTCTTTGTTTTCATCGGATCTTGAAAATGGAGTGTTATGTTTGTAATCATCGAAATGTTTCCTTTCCAATGGATAACATAATTGAAATGATGTTTAATTAAGGAAATCACAGTTGTAAACACATCAAAATTGTGCGGAAATGATTAAATTAATCAGAGACATCACACATAGTATCTCTTAAGTGTTAATGATCTCTGCAACATGAAATCATGATCTCTGCACTGAAAAGCACAAAATAGTCACATTAGTGACAAGAGGCAATATTGAAAAACCGAATCAGCATACAATCAACTAAACGATCAATCGTAGTTGCCCCGGTACCAAAAATAATAATATTCAGCGAACCATGAAAAATACTAACCCAATAGAGAGAAAAAGGGAACATGCAAAATTGTTCATAACTTTCACTACTTAAATAAAGATTTCTTACCAACTAAATAATGGCTTGCATGCATGATACGTATGCTAGTATTATCCAATTAAGCCTGACATCAATAATGAGTACACCTCTAACATTTATCAAGGCCTTTCATACATGCCGCTAGCAGACTTATGAAGATGAGTGTTAATTCTATGACATGATTGACATAAGTCGGATCCAGGTGGAGTCGAACCACCAATCTCCCATACAATGCAGTTTGGGGGCTCATTCCAATACGAGCATATGGATCCATCATAGGGTTAACTACTTTTGAATTCTAAATTTTGAACAATTAACACGAGTTCAAAGACACATCTAATAACAGATTCATTTTTATAATTGAAAAACCGGTTTATTTGCGTGTTATAAATGGCCTGTTTATCCAAACAAAATTACCATGCCACAGACACTCCAGATAAGAGAGTTACCTTACACAACACTCTGTTTTCTATATTAAAAATATCATTTTTTTAAAATTAATATACAAAAATTGTAAATCACGGGCCTAAATTTGCAGATCATTCTTCCTTATAAATGGCCTGTTTATCCAAACAAAATTACCATGCCACAGACACTCCAGATAAGAGAGTTACCTTACACAACACTCGTTTTTCTATATTAAAAATACCATTTTTTTAAAAATTAATATACAAAAATTGTAAATCACGGGCCTAAATTTGCAGATCATTCTTTCTTGCAAATGTTATCATAAACTGTGAAGTTTATTAAAACGTTTTTAGTCTGAGAAATAAAATCATAAAATTCCATTTTATCCCTCAAGTCCAATATATCGGTACTTCTCAAGTTTTTAACAAGAAATTGTGCTTTTCTAAACATTGATTTTGTTGAGTGAATTGTCTACCTGTCAATAATAAGACTACATGTGACATTGGAAAATTAGTGTCTGAACCAGATTCCAAATCCTTAAATTTTAGAACACATCTTCATTCTCTTCTTTCTTTCATTCCCTTTTCTTCATCCTCAATGTATGAACAAAATTCACTGTCATGTGATGAAGAGTAGTGAGTTAGGGCGTATGCCTCAATTCCTGCTACTCTGAGATATGCCGCAGCTTCTAAATAAATTATAAACGGGATAACTCTGCAATGCAAACACAAACAAGAATCTCAATAATTTAAGGAAACTTTTAGTTGAAGCTCTGTTTTTCATTTGGCATAAATTTAAAACACTTTATCCTTTGCAAGGAGTTGATATTCAGTGTTGTATCTCAAAGAGTAACGTAAAGGAACCAAAATTTTCCTTGTACTATAGTTATGTTCAAAACCAAACCAAGTTTAATGTCATAAATCTATAATATTTGCTAAAGACCCTATTTCAAATGCATTTTGAACTGAAACTAGTGATAATATTCTGATGTGAGACAAAGTTTATTAGGTCATAAATTGCAAGAGCTCAATTAGCAAAAGCCAAAATTAATTAGTTAGAAATATAAAGGTGATGAAAGTTAAATTAGACGGGGATATGAAGGTTACAGTTATACAAAATTCTAAATCATACCAAAAATTCACCATTGACCAATAATTAAAACCAATCAAAGCTCCACATAAAGATTAACATGGACAGCTTAAACAAAATGAAACAAACAGATATACACCGTATTCTCAGCAATGATGACCAAGGCTATAAAAACAGCCACCTACAGTCTAGAATATCTCAATGTCTGTGTTAATGCAGCAAATAAAGCTAAAACCTCTTTGTTTAATTGAAGAAAGCATCCAAAAAAATTCAATAAATGAATTGTATTAGAAACGATTTCAATCTACAATAGCGAAAGGCCAACCTTAACATAAATACACCACCTTATTGAACATTTAGGTCATAATATAATACTACACTAATGAATGTAAAAAACAGCTTAATCAATCGATCATGCCAGACGACATTAAGCACTCAGTTTTCAAACACTTGCAAAGGTATCAGCACTATAGCAGTCAACTCCACTGTACAACAGTGCTATAGCACCACTATTTAACGACAATGGTATTAATATGTTTAACATTTAAATTCAATTAAATCTACCCCGGTATAAACACAATACTGAAATGAAGGTAATCTTGTGCCCATCTGAGTCTAATTGTAGCATGTGTACCACTACAAAATCAAGTGCAGGCTACTACAGTAGAAAAATTTGCAAACAGAAATTTATTTGAATTCAAACATATCCTAAATGCATCATTTAACTGTGAAAATTTCTAGAAATCACGAAAAAATGGTAATAGATATAAATAATAAAATAAAACAACTCATTGATGTAAATATTGCTCGTGACTGTCTTTAGTAAATAAATTGAACATATCGTAGAGTTCAATTACAGCCATAGCCTTCAATTTTAATCAATACACCACAAGTAATGCCACAAATTCAGGTTAACAACATAACCATGTACCTCAATGTGTTGCCGATTATGTTTTAATAATTAGAATCTTGTTATTAGTATGTGTGGCGCATAATAGTAAAGGAAAGCAACATAATAGAAAAAGAGAGGCAAGGGGAGAAAGAAGAGGCAAGACACACAGCAGAGAGGGGGAGAGGCCAGGCAAAGAAATAAAAGAAAATGTCCCCAAACCTATCTCTCCCTCATCTCCCACAACAAAATAACCATAATTTTATTAAGATATTTCAGACCTGCCATGCAAGCGCACCTGACATGGCAAAGATCCCTTAACAAATAACAAAGAAACAGAACAAGTACCTTGTGTTGTATATATACCTCACACTCACATTACTTGTCTCGCTCACAACCACTTCTGATCTTGCCAATTGAAAAGCAATACATAACATATACCTCCAACAAATTCTGCAAAGAATTAATATAACTTCATCCAATGCCATGAACCAGCTGCAACTGTCATTCGGGATAAAATATACCTCCAACAAAACCATCAAGTGATCTTCCCGGCTTTAGAAAATCTTGATCCTCTAGCAGCAATCAAGTCTTCAAATTCATTTTACAAGATGTATTCCAGGTCGCACAAAGCTTGCAAAGAGTGCATAACTTGAAATGGTTGATCATTCCACATATAAACAGATACATCATTCGGGATAAAAACATATACCTCCAACAAAAGCATCAAATGACCTCCCTGCTTTAGAAATTCTTGATCCTCTAGCAGCAATCAGTCTTCAAATTTCATTTTACAAGATGTATTCCAGGTTGCACACAGCTTGCAAAGAGTGCATAACTTGAAATGGTTGATCATTCCACACATAAACAGACACAAGAACCTCAATAGTGCTAATATTTTAAGGAAACTTTCTGGTTGATATTTTCCCATTTGGTACAATTCAGGTTCAAAACACTGATTTTATTCTTTGAAAGGAATTAACATTCAGCGTTGTATTTAAAAGAGTTACCTAAAGGAACCAAATTTTTCATTGTACTATTTGTTAGTGATCAAATATAGTCTTGTTCAAAACCATATTGAATCTCATAACTAGACTCCTCATTTCAAATGCATTTTAGACTCTAATGTGAGACAACGAATTTATTGAAGTCACAAATTGCAAGAGCTCAAAGAAGTTTAAATTAGGGGGATATGACGGTTCTGAAACCACCAACAACAAATAAGAGATTTTAGGGTTGCTTTATATAAATGACCCCTTTAGCCCCGGGGGAGCAACCTCTCCCTTGTCCGTCTTCAACTAGACTCCCCGAATAAGAACCATCGTAATACATAGACTCTAATGATAGGTAGGTTGTGGATATTCTGATCATCTCATTGAGAATTAATTAGAACTACATTTCAATATCACTAGAAACTATTCAACCCATTTACTTCTAAGAAGCCAAATCAGTGACAACCAACCTCGTACACTTCGTATGATATCACATTATACTCTCCTAGTGCTAAAGTTGATAATAAAAAAAAAATACAACATGAACCAAAGATATCAAGTTACATGCTATTCTATTAGTGATGTTAATCGTAAATTACAGAAAACAACAGCTTTATCAAATTCTGCTATATAGCAAAATTATTTAACAACGCTGTGTATTAGTATGTTTGCATTTAAACTCAATTAAAATTTAGTGTAAACATAAGAGTATGGAATTGACAATATCTCGCTCTCATCAGAGTCTATTTGTAGAATGTGTACCACTACAATTACATACTATTGAAAAATTTGCAATACTTGATTGAATTCAAACATACCCTAAATGTATTCTTTCACTGTAAAAAAATTATTTGATATAAAAAAAAAAATAACTCAATGATGAAAATATTGCTCGTAAGTCGTGACCAATCGATTAAACGTATCATAGAGTTTAATTGCACCCATGGCTTTCAATTTTAGTCAGAAACCACAATTAATGTCATGAATTCAGGATAGAGAATAAATTCTGGTAATAATATCATAACAACATAACCATGTACCTTGTTATCGCACTGTGTACTTCAATGTGCTGTCAATTGCTTGTTGAATTAGGCTTTGTTTATAAGAATCCTTGTAATTTTATGTTTGGAGCATAATAGTAGAGTAAAAGGAAAGTAACAGAATAGAGAAGCAAGAAAGAAAGAAAAAAAGAGACAAGACACACGACAGAGAGGGAGAGGGAGAGGGAGGCAGGGATAAAAGAAAATGTCCCAAAACCTATCTCCCCTCTCAAAACAAAATAACTGTAACTTCATTAAGATTTTTCGGACCTGCCACGCAAGCACACCTGACATGGCAAAGATCCATTTAACACAGATACCTTGTGCTGTTGTGTATATATTTCACACTCACATTACATGTATCTCACGCAACCTCGACTTCTGATTCCACCAATTGAAATTCACAAGACCATATACAGCCAACAAATAAAAACAATTCAGATTTTTCGGATCTGCCATGCAAGCACGCCTGACATGGCAAAAATCCATTCATCACAGATACCTTGTGTTGTTGTGTATATACTTCACACTCACATTACATGCATCTCACGCATCCACGACTTCTGATCTTGCCAATTGAAATTCACACGAACATATAACGCCAACAAATTCTGCAAAGAGAGTAAATAAAAGAATTAATATAAACTTAATCAAATGCCATGAGCCAGCTGTAACTGTCATTCGAGATGAAACCTATACCTCCAACAAATGCATCAAATGACCTTCTCTGCTTCAGAAAACTATCGGACAAGTTGAGCAGACCAGTCCCAAAACCTTCATCCTATAGCTGCAATCAGGTCTTCACATTTACTCTACAATATCTATTACAGGTTGCACAATGCTTGAAAAGAGTGCATAACTTGAAATTGTTGATCAATAGTAGAAACTACATCAAGAGCTTTGAAGATACACTGGACAGAGTTTTTTACAAAAAATCTGCACTCTTCAGCTAGTAAGATCCTTGGCATCTTATACACATGGATCATACAATAAAATTCCACACATCCAAAGGAAACCTAATTACAAGTCCAACTAACAGCTTATAACAGACGCAAAATGTCAACCAGTACTGTCCAACTGCCATTTCATGTCGACAGTTATATATAGTATTGAATGAATACGGATATCGGACATGATTACAACCATGTAGATATCTACTGGAAAAATCAAATAAAATTGGCAAATAAGTTGAGATTATACGTATCACAGTTCAAGTGGTCATGAGGCAACAAATATATGCATTTGCAATTTTAGTTTATTGTATTCACCAATAAGTTAGCTGCCTCTTCGGCAAGATAAATGATTCAGTACAAATTCGACTGTGCAGATTCAAAGAAAAGCTGATAATAGGGTTGTCAATTGCAGATAGTGGAACAAATGCAATTTGCTCAAATTTCACTGCTATAACGCCACAATAGCGGCTATTTGACTACACTTTGTTCTAAATAGTGGATTATGTAACAGAAGTGATTTGTTCAAATTTTGCTATGCTATAGTGCCACAATAGCCGCTATTTGACACTAACTTAGAGTAATCTAACTATCTTCTGAATCTAATCGTAGCATGCATACCAATACCAAATCAAGTGCATTTTATATTAGAAAACTTCGCAAACATGTGTTAGATTGAATTTAAACAATCAAAGCTTATCCTAATTATCATTTAACCGTACCAAATTGATCACAACAAATCAAGAAATATGATACTGCCTCCGTCCGTTGATATATAAGACCCTTTTGATAAATGCACAAGAATTAAGAATGTACAATCTTCTCAAAATTATCCTTCAATTATTAAGTGAGGGAATTGATTGATCTTGTAAATCTCTTAATTATTGAAAAGGACAGCATAGGGACGGAGGCAGTATATGGACTCTGTAGCGACCCTTCTGATAGAGGCCACCAACACCAACACTTATGATCATATACAATTATATCACTTTATTAAATTTCTACCAAAGGTGTTTGTGTCCGGTGTGTCTGTGACCGTGCTTCATAGTATATAGATGTAAATAATAAAATAAAATAACTTGGTGATGACAACATTGCACATGTCTCTGCATAGCATATAGTAAAGTTGAATTGCAGCCATACCTCACCGTGTTGCGGATTGCTTGTTGAATTAGGTTTTGTTAATTAGAATCCTTGTAATAGTGTATGCGTAGTGCATAACAGTCGAGTAAAGAAAAGTAACAAAATAGAAAAAGAGATGCAAGAGGCAAGACACACACACAACAGAGGGAAAAATAGAGAGAGGCGGAGAAAAAAAAAATTATCCCCAAACCTATCTCCTCTATCTTCCCTCTCGAAACAAAATAACTTTAATTTTATTAAGATTTTTCGGATCTGCCATTCAAGCGCACCTGAACATGGCAAAGATCCATTCACAAAAGCGATACAAAACATAATCACTTCCTACAGGATTGTTACAATAAACTGAAATTATGCAACTAATTTCGTGTTAATTGCTTTGATTCAACGCAAATCTCGGATCCGAGAAGCGGAGAAGAACCACGATCATCAACAGATCTACAGAGATCTACAAAACAAAACAACAGAATCGATTAAACGAAATTCAAATAGAGCTATTACATAAATTGAAATTGAAAGTAGAAAATCAGCTAACCTTATTCGATTCATGATCAGAGTGAATGAAGTCGAGATCGAAAGAGAGAGTTTCAACGACTCAACGAAATCGAGATTGAAGGAGAAAATTTACAAGTAACAATCGTTGAGAAACAGATCAAGGTTCCATGGATGAAAATCGAGCTGAAAATTGGAGAGAAAAAAAGGTGGTAATAGTAAAGCTATTTTTCACGCGGCAAATTAGGTTAAGGTAAGAAATGGTTTTATGAGTTTATATAAAGTGAGTTATGGGGAAAATAAACAGCTGGGATTAGTTGGTAACAACTGTACCAACGGTCCAGATTGATTAAGTTAGTTAGGCGGTGTAAAGATAAGACCATCCCCAATGGTGACCTCATCACCATTTAAGACCCAAGGTCTCACTTAATACCTCCATTCTTAAGTGAAACTCACACTTTTTTTTAATAAAATAATCATTGTTGAGTTACTTTTCTTGAAGTGTAAATGATAAAGAGTTATTGGCGGAACCCATTTAGACATTTTGTTAGAATGTTTCTCTATTGAAGTGGTTGAGTACCTACTAGGTACTATTATTAATAAATTATAAAGGGTTAAATATGTTTTTGGTCCCTATAAATATACTAACTTTTCATTTTAGTCCTTCTAAAATTTTCCTTCAATTTTTAGTCCTTATAAAATTTTCAATCACTACTTTTGGTCCCTATTTTTAAGTTAATTTTACTATTTTTTAATGAAGTTGTGCAGAAATGTGTAGAATATTGTGAAAATTCATGAAAAATAGTAGAATAATTTTTACTATTTTTTATGTGTAGAATTTTTCTTGAAATATTATGAATTTTTCTGCAAAATTTTATTCAAAATACGATCTCATGAATTTTGGCATGTAATACATATGACTCGATGGATCATAATTTCTTGGAACCAAGATAGGCTTAGGAGGAAAAAAAAACCAGAAAAAACAATCAAATGTAAACGAGTTTACGTTGCAATACCTGTTTTTTTTTATGTATATTGTGCGTAGAAACGTCCTAGCAATCCATCAACAATTGGAACCAAGATTTTGATACAAAAATTTTGAAATGAGGATTTTTTGAGGTATGGTATAGGTGATGATCAGGGCCAGCCCAAAGCAAGAGCTTCCAGGCCCATGGCTCAGGGCCTCCAAATTTTGGGGGCCCAAATATATTTTTTTATACATATAGGGCCTTAAAATGTTACATATATTTGTTTAGCGCATATAATTCAAAGAATCGTGTGATGGTCCAGTGGTTGAAAGATGCGTGTGTGGGCATCTGGTTCTCGGTTTGATTCCCAGGAATCACTTTTTTATTATTATGTTTTAATTTTATTTATTTTTTCCAGCATAAGAAAATCAAGTGTTAAACATAACTCTTTTTATGTTATTTACATGGAATAGTCTTTTTGATATTACTTTTTTGGTACAATAGTCTTTTTGATATTATTTATGTTATTTACAACTTTATAATGTCATTTGCAATTAAAATAAATGATAATGTTTTTGAATTTTTGGTGTGTTTTTTTTATTGGAGGGGCCAATTTTTAAGATTGCATCGGGGCCTCTGGATAGTTTAAGACGACCCTGAATGATGGGAAGGCACAAGTCACAAGTGAAAATGGTTGTCTTGTTAAGATTGTTGGTAATACTAACATGGTGACATGGAAAATCAAACGAAATCTCTAACAGCCCCCTATTCTTTTGGACGCTCCAATGACCGATTTTTCTGGTCACCCTCTAGTGCTCACCAATGTGTTATATCACATCATTTTCATCCAATGTGTATACATCTCTCTATTGTTTAATCTTCCATTTGCAAACGTAATTTGGATTGTGAATTCTTCAACTTGTATTACAAATTCAATCTTCATTGTATGAGTTTATTTCTTAATTATATCATTTCTCTTTTCACATTTTTACGTGAATTATGCATGTTATCATGAATTTACTACAATTGTAGCTCCTTCTTAGGTCTAGATCAATTCCATACGTTGCATGTGTTATAAGAAATATCTAATTGGAATTTCTATAATAATATATCAGAAATGGAAATTAAAGTAATGGTTAAGCTCAAATAGTTGGATTTTTTGTAATTTAAGAATTAATATTTTGGTTATATATGAATTTGTAGGATGGGGAGGGTAAAGCTAAAGATAAAGAGGTTGGAGAACACAAATGGACGCCAAGCAACCTATGCCAAAAGAAAGAATGGAATAATGAAGAAAGCTAGTGAATTATCTATATTATGTGATATAGATATTATACTTCTTATGTTTTCTCCAGGTGGAAAACCTTCATTATGCACAGGGAGGCGCAGGTATATATTTTTGCTTAATTTGTTGTTATGTAACAATAATGTAAAATGGGTTTAAGGAAGTTTGTTAAGTGTATGTTTGATAGAAAACCAATAGGGTATTTACTTGTTTGTTGTATATATAATTGATGGTTACTAGTAATTGACTCCATCAAATCAAAGAGTTATACTTTCCTTTGCCTTGTCACACACTTTCAATTCTAAGTTTTAATGGGGCAAACCAAGGCAAGCAAATTCACAAGATGATGGTGCACACCTTTATTCACTTGGGAAAGAGTTAGGTGTTCAAAGAGGAGAGATATTTTTATCTCTCCAACGTCTTCTTAAACACTGCACTCCTCCAGTTTTATCAATCCACATGAGAAAAACACCGTCTTTTTTCACGTTTGTTTGGGTCAATTTTAAAAAAAAGTGTTTTTTCTCATACGGGTTGATAAATTTAGAGGTGATCGATTTCTACAAAGATAGTAGAAAGATGGGAGAAGAAGCTCCTCTTCAATGAACATTTTAAATTGATCACAATACTATGGGGCCTAAGGTATCAACTAATGGTCATAATTAACATTAGCCTATTTTTAGAAAAAGGAAAATCACAATTGCTTGTATGCCCGCGTGAATTATTACTATTAGAAACAAAATTTTAACATTGGCATCCAAATCATCGTTATAATATGACCGTGAATTTTAGCAATATGATATTAAAGTTTTCACTCAATTTATAGTGACTTTGCAATCCGAAGAAAATCCAAACATATGCTAAGTGTTCGTTTGATATTGTGTCACGTTTCTCAAACACACGGTGACTTTTTACGTTGACCCAGAAGCTTACATTTGTCAGCTTCTAGAGATCACGGGAAAAAGCATAGCCTCATAGGAACACAAGATTGCAGTGGGAAATACAGAACCAAACATGATATATGTGTGATTGGATGCATGTTTTCTCACTCTTTCTCACTTCCCTATGCATTCTCTCCGTGAAATTATATAAGCTAAAAAAAGTGTAAATGGTTAAAATTTTCCAAACACACATAAGTAATGATAATTCCTAATTGCTTTGATTAATTTTATTTTTATTAGAGCCCTCAAGGACATGAATTCCTAATGTTTACAAGGATTGTCATTCCTTGTCTAATTATTGTCTCCTCTACTTTTGTGAATGTAGCAACTTTGAGGAGGTGATTGCAAAGTTTGCTCAACTAACTTCACAAGAAAGGGCAAAGAGGTACAATTAAAATCACTTGAGACAAGACAAATTATTTATGCATTGTTATCCTAAATACATTAGAATTTGATAAAACTTTCTCCAATTGAATTTTAACAGGAAATTGGAGAGTCTTGAAGTAAGTCACTTTCTTACAATTCATTCTGCATACTGAAATATACATCTTTCTCTTTTATGGTTTGAAAGCAATAATTGTTTTCTCATTCATTCTTAGTAATGATTTTTTGTTTGAGGTCAGGCACTAAAGAAAACATTTAAGAAGTTAGATCATGATGTGAATATACAAGACTTTTATGGTACAAGGTATGCCTTGCTGCAACTAATTTAGCAATTCGTTATCAATATCAATGTTTTGAAAACCGGACCGAATTGGCCAGTTCAACTGGTTGGACCAACAGCCAACAGATTCGCTTGTCGGTTTGATTCCAGTTATATTGCAATCTAATTGAATCGGATCGAACCAGATGAGTTGAACCAGTGAACCATGGTTCAACTACGATCGGCCCAACCATTTTATTTACTTTTTAACTTTTCAAATACTTTTTACTTCTAAATTTGTTTGATATCCGATTCAAGTGTGATTGAACCATGATTTGCAAGTCTCATTGGTTCGATCTCATATCTGGTTTCGAAAACATTGATCAATACATTCAACCATTTATTTCACCAAGTTGAGACACTAAAATATTCTGTTTTTTTTGTTGCAGTAGTCAAACTGTTGAGGTAAACATCTGAATTACTCCTTTTTTTCTCATTTTCTCATTCATTGTTATTCTGTTCTTCACTAACTGGATTTGTGCAGGATTTGAGTGATCAAGCCAAGCTTTTACATAAGCGTATCTCCGAAATTCATGAGAGATTAAGGTGGATTTTATTAATTTTTATTTGTATAATCTATAGTTTCACACTAATAATTATATTATGATGAACATCTCCTTTAGTTACAACTTGCAAGCTAATCTCAGATTTTTTTTTATTTTTTTTTTTGTATTTTTCAGCAATTGGTCTGACATTGAAAAAATTAGTAGTGTGGATAAACTGGGACAGTTGGAAAATTCACTCAAGGAGTCTCTTAATCAAATTCAAACTCATAAGGTATGTACCTAAGTTTACAAAAATTCACTATAGGTTGTTTTCATAAGCTATCCTGAACAATTTACGAAAATAAGCTAAAAACAGTTTATCGATATATCAGCAGATAAACTCAAATAAGTTAATGCAAGCAAGAGATCTTAAATAATTGGATAAATGCAATGATAGCAACATATATACTATCCTCAATAATGCATCATTTAAATTATTGACTAACTCTGCCTACTTTGTTAGGAAAATGTACAAAAGCAACAACTGGCATCATTGCAATGCAATAATCAGGTAAATAACTGTTTTAGGGTAATTAATTTTCTTTTATCTTTTAAACTTGTTCACATGAAATAAAAATAAAAAACATGGCTGAAATATCTCTATCTTCTAGTTCAATGAATTGCAGCTTCCCTACAAAATGAGTCATCAACAGCATCTTCAATCTTTGTCTTGGATGGTTAATGGTGACAGCCAGAATTTAGTACTACCTGAAGACTCAACCTTGCTTCTCCACAAGTGAGTTGTTTTTTCTTAAGTATATGTATTGAAAGCTTCAAAACACTATCCTTGATATTCTGATTTTTGAGTTTGCTTTATCATTAAGGTAGTATGTTAAAATTAAAATTATTTCAGTTATAACAGAAAATTGACAGTGGGAAAATAAACATTATCCGGTGTCAATTTTGGTTGGCTATTCCATTCAGAGCTTAAATGGGGCTCCACAAATGGACGATGGGATTTGATGCTCAGATTAATCGGTTGTTGGACCTGATACTGAGTTTTCAAAAACAAATATAATAAATATTGTCTTTGTTTAAAACTTATAGGCTTAAACATATTTTAACCAATGAAAATATATCAATTTTCACTTTTAATCCTCGTAAACACAAGTTTTTCTTTTGATCTCAATAATATTTGTTCATGTTTGAATTAGTCCTTACATATAGTCATGTGTTATAAACAAAAGTTAATTTAGTCCACATTTTTAGGGATTAAAACCAACATCAATAAATATGACAAAGACTCAAATTAAAACAAAAAGCAGTTCTACATGCATCTTAGAGACTGCCTTTACATTTCATTTATATTAGTTAATGAAGCAATGAAGCACAGACACTCCTCGGATTATATGTGTTCCGATGTCGGACACACGTCGGTGTTTGATACCAACATTGACATGATACCTATAATTATACTGAGTTATGTCATTTTCTTAAATTATTATCTATGTCAACGTGTCGGTGTCCCTGTCGTGTCTAGTGTCTATGTCAGTGCTGCATAGGTATTAATCAATAAAATTGATCATGGTGGTGTTCTTTATTTATATTAAATTGAATATATTTCAATGTTTGTTTCTATCTCTACTTATCAAACTTATTTTGTTCTATCATAGAGATGTAGAGGGATCAACAAGCTCATCATTTGGAAGTTATGCTAGTTATCTTGGCTCAAGCACCAAAACAAACATGTCCAATTCTGGTCAAGAAAGCTGTATCATTAATGACATGAGCAATGCTACTACTGCTCCAGTGAGACTACAACAATTTAATGGACAGGTTCCATACATACCAAACAATTTCAACATTATGAATGATATGAAGCTCCAACCAGTTACAGGGATGAATAATCCACATGAAAATCAAGTAGATAATTATCATGTCAATGCAAACTTTGAAGCACCTAAACAAGGGTTTGATCAGTCTAATAATCATCATGGTTGGACTTCTAATTCAGGTCCTTGTGCTGTTAATATCTTTGATGAACATTTGTATCATCAGGGAAATTTTCCACAAGTGCATTTTGGATTCACATAGTAGCACTCTTTTTTTTTTTATCTTCCTTGTTTTGGTATTCCTTCATGATTTCCTTTTGCATTGTTGCACCTTTTGGTAGCATATTAGAATTGTAAGTAACTTACAACACACATAAAAATATTGTAATGTCCCAATTTTAAAAAATAAGTCTGCATTCACATTTTTGAATGAACTAGCTAACTTCCTTTTGTTGTGTGTATTTGGGGTCACCGAGATAAATAGTTGTTCAAGAGGATACTTTATACTATAATATTGTTAAAAAAGTTCAAACCTGATTTAGTATGTTGAAGAAAAATGGAGAAGGAGAAATTGTGGCACTAATGTCATTTTAAAGCGATCCCTTAGGGAATTCAAACTTCGTCCCTTGAGCTTACATAGTCAAGTTATTGCCATAAGTTGACATCTCAGGAACAAACCCTAGAAAGTTTTCCAAAAAGAAAAACAAACCCATGATAAAATAAAAACTTTGAATTCATCCGTAAGAAACAAAATGTCCCCAACAATTTCTAAGCCGCCAATGAAGCTAATTTGTGTTGAAGAACAAAAGGGGAAGATAAAAAAAAGTCAAATCCAATGGTGAAGAAGATAATGAAGTCATTGTGTTGTAGGTGTTTCCGATTTGCTTCCCTGTCTCCATTTTTCAATCTCTAATATGCAGGTCAGTCTTCAATTTTGGCTCTTATTTTCTAATTCACTCTTCTTCCTCCTCTTCACCTCTGAATCAACTCGCGTCTCTCTTTTCGAACTCATCTTCAAATTCAATGATAATGGAAGAATAACAAGTTTCAAAACATAAAAATGACTACACAACTGATGTCACTAAAATTAGGACTCTCGTGCTCCATGGGCATTGCTTGCATCTGATGATCTAGTTATGTCATTAGGTTGTTGAAGATTCACCTCCTACGTTTGATTCCTGCAAAAAATATTACAATTGTTAACTCAAATTAAGCAAGAAGATATTGTCAATTCAACAACCTATGCAAAGTAAAAGTTATTATCAAAGTAAAAGCTTGAAAGACAGTATTATCCAAAATCAATTTTTCATAATTGATGAATATAAAGATTGATGATGAAAAAAACTAGAGAAATGCATCTAATTGATATAAAAAAGAATAGTTGCAACCTGTGGTGTACATTGGGAAATAAGGCAGCAGCTAATTCTGCAGGCAGTGAACCACCTTCCTTCGCTTTAATGTAGTCAAGAACTGCTCTCATTTGAGCCTCCATAGTTGCAACAAGTCTATGAATGACTATCTTGAGAATTATGTACACACAAAGATTTGTTGTATAATGAGTCAAAATTTCCCTATGTACGTTTAAATTTATTTATTTTGAAATGGACAAATTAATAAATGTATTCATGTTACTAAACAAATACTTATCAAATTAATCAAAGAAATTACGATGGAAGAAATAAAAATCATATGCATCAAATTGCTCCTTGTGATATCAGCATTCAATAACATTGATAACTGCAGCAAACCAATGAATAGAAAAGTGAGGTGTTGAATGAAGTAAGAACCAATAAAGAATGGTCTGTTTGTTTCAACTGATAGAGGAAGGAAAGATTGTGAGTGGAGAGAAAGAAAGTGGAAAGGAGAGGTTTCCATAGTTTGGAACACCATAGAAAGGCATAGGAAAGAAGCATATCGATGGGACCCACGCCTAAAATTGTTTCCGCGCTGGTTAGAGTAGGAAGTGGGGAAGAAACTCATTCATATGATGAAAAGTCATAAATACCCTTGTTTTATTACTTTTATAATGTTGATCTATTTTTTTTCCTTCCCACGCTTGATTTTTTAGGTAGTAGTTTTCTTGTGTCTGGTTTTAATAATTTTTTGTTGCTGTGCATGTGTTCTTTTTTTTTTTTTGGTATTATATATTTTTTTAGGAAGGTATTATATTATATATATTCATATATGTATATACATATCAATTTAATACGTGGGTAGTAATGTAATTTACTAAATCTAACATTTTTTAATTTTTAATATTTTATCTTTCTTTCCTACCTCTTTCTATTATACCAAACAACTAGTAAAATCAACTCACTTTCTACTCTCATTCATTCCTTACACAATCTTTCCTTTCACTTTC
>Ga0315915_1001450_pt1 | contig 28705 bp, 11 predicted proteins | sample MpolbnodulesMG_FD_207738 | JGI IMG/M metagenome (GOLD analysis project Ga0315915, IMG submission 207738) | Medicago polymorpha root nodule microbial communities from Los Angeles, California, United States - branched nodules | ecosystem: Host-associated > Plants > Roots > Nodule | place: USA... | reverse complement strand
GGTAATTAAAATTAAAAGAGTGTTTTTGTTATGTAAAAAAAAAAAAAAAACAGAATGTTTCGTCTTGCTTACACCCCCACCTTAAAAAAAAGAGTGTTATTGTCCTTACTTACTTACTATATGTATATATCAACTCTCTCTAAACTCTATCATTTTAATTCAAAGTTAGAGTTGAGATTCTCTCCATTTTTCAAGAAAATAGAATACATCATTTAGATAGAAATAGACATAAAAAATAAATGGTGAAAAAGATCCTAACTCGTTATAATAAATAATTCTTTTGAGAAATAGAAAAGATTCTAACACATTAACATAATTATAGAAAATTAAAAATATGTGGAAAAAATAATAGATTACCTCGTTTTTCTTAATCTAGTAAATATGTTACCTCATGGTCTTTGCTTAGTCTTTAATCTTTTCTCAAAAGGAAATGGGAAAAAAATATAAAATCCTAAAAAACTATATTTTAAAAAAATATATGCATTGTAATACTACGTAAAAATTTGTTAACTCATTATTCAATATAATACATCGACAAAAATAAGACCAAAATTCAATGATTGGGAAAATTTGTATTCTTTAGAAATTGAGGACAATATTTTCAAAATAAAAATTGAGGATAAAAATTGTGAACTAATGAAAATAGGGGAAAAACATATATATTATATATTTAAGTGAAACAACAAAAAATTGATATATAACAAGGCTGAATTTCTGTTAAAAAAAAACATCATTATAATAGTTTAGGGTTAACCTTATACTTTTTGGCTACTATAGCTATAGTTTAGTGTTAACCTTTACACTACCATTTTCGCTTAGCGGTGTTAGTTCAACAGACGTTAAAGACCGTAGGATGGAGCATCACCATTGCATTCCTCGTATGAAGGAAACAATATACATTGGACAGAAGCGGACATAAGAGAGATTAATCAAGATCAACCATGACAATATGCCTACAGTGATAGGGGAGCAATCACTGGATGTGGTTGGCTTCTTCATGATGAAGTCGAAAGATGGATTAATGGCTACATTAGAAATATTGGAGCTTCATGATGTCCTCCATACTGAAATGTAGGGCATATATCTTTGGTTTGTACTTGAATTAAGGGTAAATATGTCTCATCAAATAAATTCTTAATTTTTTTCACACATTCTCTAGTAAATCTTATATGCTATCTTTCTCCCGTAACAAATAAATTGTTAGTTACTCTGCCTCTCTCCAACAAATTTATCAAGTCATTTTTTTTTTAATCAAAATTGATATTCTATTTTGCATTTGAAATTTTTAACAAGATTATTAATCTTATTTTCTGAATTCCAACTTTTCATCAAACCATTGTTATAGGTAACAAAATTTTGTTTTGAAGTTTAAATGTGTACATAAGGAAAAAACAAATTTTGTTTTAAAAAATAACAAACTGAAATTTTTCAAATACATAACCTTAGTTAGTTTTATTAAAAAGAAGTAAGTAATTGACAAATTGTATTATTAAATTATCAAAATGACAATTAAATAAAAGCAAAAAAATATGTACTCAAACGAAACTTAAAAAGATAGAGTATAATTTTTAGGGGCGCAAAGATGAGGGGTATTTAAGGGATTTTAGTTATGAAAGGAAAAGGGGGATATGGGTAGAAAAGTAGAGGATATTGATAGCAACTTCATAAAAAGTGGCCTGTGTAATTTATATGGGCCTGTGGAAAGCTTAAATGGGCCTGAACACTGGCCCGTTTCCGAAACGCAGTCGTTTAGGAAGAATCACCGCCTTTACTCAATTATATCCAGATTACAAAAACAAGAGGTATAAATCACAACCCTTCAAAAAAAATAAATTAAAAAGGTATAAATCGCAAAGTGACCTAAAATCCCAAATTGGAGTGTGATTATTCGATTCAATACTCGTTATTCTGCGTTTGATCATAAAATGGCAACAGCTTCAGGTACATATCTCTTTCCCCCAATTCAATTTTGATCCTTTTACAAATTTTTATTCTCTGATGTTTTCTTTATCAATGCAAATTATTCCCTTCCTGAACTTCTTGTCTATCGATGAAACCATCTTTTTGATCCAATTCAGATTGAAGAACGTGAATAATATAAAATTTATTTATTTGTGAAATTTTGGTTAAACTGGATTAGGGTTCATGAATTTAATTAAAACTCTTTGCATAATTGTTTGATAAGTTTCTTTTTCCTCTTTTTAATTTTAATTTAACCTAATTATGTACTTTGGAATTGATCTTGTGACTTAATTAGATGGTTTTTGCATGTTACTTAAAATTTTATTGGGTGGATTGCAGTGGCATTCAAGTCAAGGGAGGATCATCGAAAACAAATTGAGCTTGAGGAAGCTCGTAAAGCCGGACTTGCACCTGCTGAGGTTGATGAAGATGGCAAGGAAATCAATCCCCATATTCCTCAGTATATGTCATCTGCGCCTTGGTATCTTAATGCTGAGAGACCCGTAAGTTTTTTCCTACCCTCCATATTACTTTCCTTTATTAGTTTTTTGTGATGAGAGAGTTGGGCAGCACCTATAGTAGAAAAGATGGTGGAAACTAGGCTCAAGTGGTTTGGGCACGCAGGGAGATGACTAGATCAGACTGAGGCAAGTCAGATCTTTAGAGACAAAGGTAGACCTAGAAAAACTATTATTGAAGATCTAGAGATTAAGAAGTTCGATTGAAATATTGTTTATAATAGAACATTATGTCGTAATTTGATCCATGTAGCCCACCTGACTTAGTGGGATAAGCCTTGGTGGTTGTTGTTGTTATTATTGCTGTAGTTTTGAGATGCTCATAGAATCTAGTGTTGTTAAATAGCTGCTATAGCACTATTACAACAACAACCAAGCCTTTTCCCACTAAGTGGGGCGGCAATCAAATAACGCCATAGTGTTCTATCAAAAACCATGTCTTTCTCCAACTCATTAACCTCTAGATCCTTCTTAATAGTTTCTCTTCTAGTTTTTCTAGGTCTTACGCTATAGCGCTATTGCATAACAGAATTTGAACAAATCATTGTTGTTCTGCGATATACTATTTAGTGCAAAATATTGTGAAATAGTGGCTATAGTGTGGCGCTATAGCATTGTTGTGTAGCGGAATTTGAACAACCACTATTTCCTGCGATCCACAATTGCTAATTGTCATGTGAACAAACATTATTTTCTGCAATCCACAATTGATAATTGTCATATTTGACATATAGAAACTAGCATATTTATCTGTTTTCTTTTCCTTCAAATGTAGAGTTTGAAACATCAAAGGAAATGGAAATCTGATCCCAACTACACCACATCATGGTACGATAGAGGTGCTAAAACTTTTCAGGCCCAGAAGTATAGGAAAGGTGCATGTGAGAAGTAAGTGATCTCTTTCACTATTTTAAAAGCAATGTTTTTTTGTGTGTTGTGCCTCCAAATGTGATGGATGTATCTTGTCTATCAACTTAATAACAAAATAAAATCTAGTATTTGGTTATATCTATTGTATTTTTCGATGTGTTAGTGTTTTGTCTCAATAGTTGTCAAACTCAAACTCATGACTTTTATGAAAAATGTGTTACGATGTTCGTAAACACTTTTGATCTAATACAATTGAACTTGCACAATATCTTTTAACTAAATTCGTCTTGGTAGTTTACACGCCTGGGTTAATACATGCTTTTTGTGTTAAAATGACCTTTTGACTGATTTTGTTGGATATATGGGTTGAATTGCATCTATTTTGCACTGCATATTTGGTTTATAAGTACTGGAGCTAAGTAATTAATTTAGTTAATGTATGGATCTTATTGTATTCTGTTTTATTAATTTACAAGATAATATTATTGCAAGGCGAAGGGCATCCTAATAGTTGGGTTGGGTCAATTATTGAATCATATTTTTACTTCATTTGCTTTGTTATAGAGTTGGAATGTGAATCTTACATGTAGTTCATGTCATCAACTCATTATTACGTTCATTGCTAATAGTTTTTTTCTAATATTATTTTCAAAATATTTGAACTCTTGCATGTTGACAATTCAAGTTTGCTAAGGTTCCATGTGTCTACCAAAACTGTCAAGTTTTATAACCTTGCTTGGCTCAACATATATTAAGTAGATTGCCATTCTCTTGTACAAGTTTAGGTTAGTATCTTAATATTCATCTTCTTTTTATAGCTGCGGAGCTATGACACATAATGCCAAGGCATGCATGGAAAGACCACGGAAAGTAGGAGCAAAGCATACAGACAAGCACATTGCTGCTGATGAAAAGGTAGAAACTTTTGAGCTTGACTATGATGGCAAACGGGACAGATGGAATGGTTATGATGCTTCAACATATGCTCGAGTCATTGAGAGATATGAAGCCCGAGATGACGCTCGAAAGAAGTTCTTGAAGGAACAACAGCTGAAGAGATTGGAGAAGGGCGACCAAAATGATGAGGGTGCTGCAGTTGATGAGGCTGATGATGAAGATGATTTAAGGGTAGACGAGGCAAAGGTTGATGAAAGCAAACAGATGGACTTTGCAAAGGTTGAGAAGCGTGTGCGAACAACAGGTGGTGGGAGTACAGGAACTGTGAGGTAATTTTTATGTTGCTCTCATTGTAATAATGCAGGGCGAAGTTGATTGGTCCGTTAATTACAATTATCAGTTCTATAATTTTTCTTACATGGATTGTAACGTAAATATATCTTAACCTTCAGGAACCTACGTATTCGAGAGGATACTGCAAAATATCTTCTCAATCTTGATGTCAATTCTGCACATTATGACCCCAAGACCAGGTCCATGCGTGAAGATCCTCTTCCAGAGGCAGATCCAAATGAAAAGTTTTACTTGGTAAATTGTCTCGAAGATTAAATTTATTTAGAAAACTTGATGATTTGATTTTTTATTGCTTTTGCGTGTTAATCTTTGTATTTGGGTTAAAATTTGTTTTTGTTTTTATTTTGTAGGGTGATAACCAATATAGAAGTAGTGGTCAAGCTTTGGAATTCAAGGACTTAAACATCCATGCCTGGGAAGCATTTGACAAGGGACAAGATGTTCACATGCAAGCGGCTCCTTCCCAAGCTGAATTGCTCTATAAGAATTTCAAGGTCATGAAGGAGAAATTGAAGTCTCAAACAAAGGACACTATTATTGAGAAGTATGGCAATGCAGCTGACGAGGACAAACTTCCAAGAGAACTTCTTCTGGGTCAGAGTGAGAGACAAGTTGAGTATGATCGTGCTGGTAGAATTGTTAAGGGACAGGTAAGAAATGCATTCTATATCTTTATTATCTCACAATTTCAATTTGCACATCAATCTTACACAGAATGCTTCTTACTGAAGCATGAGTACTTGTAAAATGATGAAGTACCCATACTTTAAAGCTTCTTATTCCCTTCTCTCATTATTCCGTTTGAAGTTAAATTTGCGGTTTACTTATATACTAATACAACAATATAACTGTTACTTATGTATTTGCAACCTGACGCATTTTTTACTATTTAAACTTGTGATGTTCTTATATTAATCAAACCATTTAACTTTCTCATCTTGCGTTATATAATAAAACTCAATGTTTTTTTATTGACCTTCAATTTTTTTTAAATGATGTATCCCGTACCTGTACCAGGTACTGTACTCGTACCTATGCATCATTGCTTCTTTGTGATATCACTATATTTTATATATGATTTCCTCTTTTCATCAGGGCTTCGCTATTGGTTTTTGTTCAATTCTAAGCATTATGCTTTTAGGTTTTGCTGTTTGTTAGGATGATAATAACTGTTATTTATCTGTTGCTTCTAATAGGAAGTCGCAATCCCCAGAAGCAAGTATGAAGAGGATGTTTACATCAACAACCACACAACTGTTTGGGGCTCATGGTGGAAGGATCACCAATGGGGTTTTAAGTGCTGCAAGCAGACAATACGTAATAGCTATTGCACTGGTGCTGCTGGTATTGAGGCTGCTGAGGCTGCAGGTGATCTTATGAGAGCTAATATTGCACGTAAGGAGTCTGCTGCAGGTTCGTACGCTGACACCATATCCCTGCTGTGCCTCTATCTCCTCCTTCTCTTCTCTTTTGTTATTAATTTCTTCTTTTATGTTTGATAATTGGTGTGGTTATTCGTATTCTGTATCTTGATTTCCATTATTAATCTTCAATTATTTTCTTGAATCTGTACAGAGGATCCTAAACCAATAGAAGATAAAAGGCCTGCTACATGGGGAACTGATGTTCCAGACGACGTAGTTCTGGATGAAAAATTGCTTGCCGATGCACTCAAAAAGGTAATATAGATCTATCAGCCACATATATTTTTTTACTCTTCAATATTCCTTGATATTTGTTAATCACCTCCTCTGGGTATATATTTTTACGCTCCAATACTCCTTGATGTTAATGACTTCTATTGTTTTTTTCTTATTCTACCTTCTGAGTTAATTATTGCTTTTTGCTAATAACTTCGTCTGCCTTAATTATCAAGGTCTAGACACCATTGGTATTCTTTTTAGCATGTAATTTGTAGAAACGTGATGGCACTATGGATGTTCTTTTTAGCATAAAGTCATTTATTCTGGATATTTGAATCTGTTTGAGGTGAATTATTCTGATATTCATGTGCGTTGTACTGGTATTTTACAGGAGGATCAAAGAAAGAGAGAAGAGAAAGATGAGAGGAAGCGTAAATATAATGTCAGATGGAATGATCAGGTATGGTTTTTTCCATGTCACTGGTTGATAATTTTATTTGTAATACATGTCCTCCTTGCAGATTTTTATATCGTTTTAATCCAAACAGGTAACTCAAGAGGATATGGAGGCATACAGGATGAAGAAAGTACATCACGATGACCCAATGAAGAATTTTTCCTGAACTAAGCTTGGAGAGGCCAAAAAGGCCTGTGTTCATTTCGGTTCAAAGCCACAAGCCTTTGTGATGTTCTCAAGCTGCCAAGAGGAATGGGCAGAGTGTACGATTAGCGAGAAAGCAGGACAGAGTGGAACTCTTGATATTTGAACAGCCTTGTGGCTTGTTAGTACTATGCATTATTTTAGCATTTGGAACACTTGGCCGTTGTTATGTCTGTTCTTTATGTATCAACTTCCAACGTTACATGTGTATACCGATCGTTTTACTACGTCTTTGAGAAACCTTAGGGTCACCAAGGCAAATGATACCAGTTCAAGTATATGCTAGTAGTATTACTATTGACTGTTCTATTTCTGGCTCAGTTATGTTTGTAAACCGTGATCCTAAAAATAATTATTAAATTTCGCTTTGCAATGCAGAGTTGTTAAAGGATATGACAAGACAAGAGAAATACTCGTATTTTAGTAGGAGAAATGATATTTGAACATTATTTTGTGACAACTTTCTCTCTCATACTCACATTACTTTTCTCTCTCTATTGCTTTGGTTTTCGTGCAAATACCTACTTTATTTTTGTAAATTATGGTTGTCATATAAGTTGTCAACCAAATGGATGTTCAAATAACACTCCTCGAGTTACTCAAAAACATTTCATGCATATATATCGTTGTAAAAAAAATAAATTAAAATGTTGTTTTTTTGGTGTTCTAGATAATAATTTCCAGTTAATTTAAACTTTGCCGTTCTTTTTTTTTAAACATTGTTGTACTTCCACTACCCCTCAATAGTTGTTCATGGCAATTCTTGATACTATCTGATGGAGTTTTGTTGCACAGCTCTTCTATTCCGTTAATGGTATATGCTATATGGATTGGAACAAAATTGACATAGATAAAATAGCAATACAAACTGGTCATTAATAATCTACAAGATCTATAATTAATACAAGACCAGTTTTCTTTATAACTAAACCAGCAAGAAGGATTTTGTTTCTTGCTTTCTTCCTACGTACCAATCAATTAATCTTATTACTCAAAAACAAGAACTTGTTCTAAAAATTTCTTGCTAATCTTTCCTGCGCTGCCATCTGTTTTCTGAACCTGGTAATGAACTCCTCTGCTCGTTCATCAATTCCTTGCATTTGAGGTGAAGCTAATGTCACTGACTCCCACATATCATCTGATGTACTAGTTCTATCACATGATCGATTGCTTGCTCCTTCTGCCACTTCTTTCTTCTCTCTTTGATAATCACCAATCTTGGCAGTTATTTCGATTTGTGGTCTCTGAATTGGTGTCTGTGGCTTCAAATAACCCACTAAGTCACATGGAGGCTCTCTGAAGAGCTTATCAATATAAACAGGTGCTGGCTTTTTGTTGAAGCTGCAGAATACACTTCTAACAGTAGCTAACCTTTTGCGGCGAAAGCGCTTAGTAGCAAGGAATTTAGGTGCCTTAGTAGTGATACTGGTTGATGGTTTTATAGCTTTGGTGTTGTTCAGATGCTTTCTTTGTTTTTTCATGGATTTGGATTTACGAATGTTATGAAGTTTACTACCAAGTTTAGAAGTGAAGCTTTTCCATACCTTTCTAGCAGGTGGAAGCCTTAGGCTTATGCAGGACATGGAAGGAATAAAGAAGCAAGAAAGAAAGAAAGAAAGAAAGAAAGAAGCAAGAGTTGTTTCAATTCAAAGAAATAGATGATAAACTTTGTAGGATAAACTCATGTGTCAAAGCAAACTTTGAGACACATCCTTTATAACAATTGAGGGGTTAGATTCGTTTTTCAAGTGGGTGTGTTTAGTAAGGAATGGCTTAGTTATTACGCTGAATATTTTGACAAAGGCTGCTAAATTCGATCTGTAGTAGATCAGCACCAATGAAGTAGCTTAATTATTAAGCAAACATAACGTTACCGTAAAAAGTACAATACTAGTTGTGTGTCAAACAATGTTGCAGTACCAACACCTACTTTTTCCATTAATTTAAGCTGAGATTCTGATTTCAAATTCCTTTGCAAGTTCCTACATTCACGTAGTCGGCCACATAGGTTAACATTAGATTAAGATCGGATGGCTACATAAAATCTACACCATTTGATCTTGATCCACCGACTATCTACATGATTGACTGCGTGAATGTGAGAACCTAATTACCGCATTAAGTCGTATATTTTGTGTACAATTTAGAAACTACACACCACTCCGCGAGTTTGTGGGCAGAATCTTCTCTATATATTCAAAAGTTTCATTTCTCTTCAGTTTTTTGTTTTGTTGATATTATCATTTCTCCCTTCCTTCAAATGCACTCTCTCTAATTATAAATCTTTTACATTCTCATAAAATAAGTAGTCCATAATAACGTTTATGAGGTTATTTATTTACTCTAGGCGATTCTCTAATGATAGTCTTCATCACTCTCAAGCTCAAGTCTCAAGCATATACCTCTTACTAGATATGAATCTAATCATAGGCCATAAATTTCTCGACCAAAGCCATAAGTTGCAGTTTAACGCTCCCAGCTATATAAAGGCATACTCTGCTGGCAAGTGATGCCCTTCAATTTGAAGAACACTACTATTACCAGAGAGCAATAAACCTCATTTTCCATTAGTTTATTGCCAACATCATAAAGGTGGTGTATATTGACGTTGTTCCCGTAGATGGGAAGTTTTACACTTAATGCAATATTTTTCATTATATTTGTGATTGTGTTTCTTCCATTATTATTAATGAAATGTCTAAAGCTTGTTTGAGTAAAAAACAATTGTCTTTGAAACATTTTTAAAACAATAATTAGAAAAATCTTTGAATTAGAGTTGGGCATCGCAGTTAACAAATGTTTTAGCATCTATTTGGATACACGTTGTACCCCTCAATTTTGCATCCCAGAGGCAATCCCAACGTGAAAATATAGAAGCTCCAATTTAGAGAGTTTGGAAAACATTCGTTTGGTGGGTATCCACCGTGAAAACAAACACACACTTAGTCTTCTAGATAGAAATAAATAAAGACATGGGAACCCAAATTTGTTGATTACCAAATCTGAACCCTAACGCATCACATGAGTATTGTAATGGAGACTATGCTCTGTACCTTTTCAAGATACAAATACACAACAATTAGGTTTACTAGTACTTATAAAATGATTATCATCATTAACTAAAAGTGAAGGACATACAAATAGTTTATGAAAAAATTATTTTTTGAATGTAATCACATATATCTATGTTGTGACAGTATCCGACGTTGATACCTCTCAAACACTAGACACGTCTTTGATTAGAGGTGTTCACGCTAAATAGGTTTTGCATCCCATTTTATCAAACCAAGATTCAATGAATGAAATAAGTGGCTAATATTAATTGACCCTTTACTAATTTCTTTAGCTTCCAAGCACAAATGTGAATAAGGAATAAAAAAGAACATCAACAATTAGTAGAAGAAGAAAAGTGGGGCAAGTAATACAAAAATTAATACTTTTCAAATTCTTCATATTTCATATAGTTCACACCATCATCATCTTTCCAAATTAAATTAACATCACACAGTAGTGATTTCCATTTCCATTTCCATTCTATACAATAACAATAGTATTAAAAAAGACATGACATTATAATTATAAATATTAAGACTTTAGGAGCAAGCATGATTAGCCAAGGAGAAATGTTTGGCTTGAGAAGCAGCAGCAATCTCAGAAACAAAACCTTGCATCACCAAAGTCTTAACCTGCCAAGGCTTATAAGGAAAACCTTTTCTAGCATACGAGTTTATCAATGCCGTTGTTCCTTCTTTCAACAACGCTCCAAAGGGGTTATCCACTTCATCATTCCTAGCGGTTGCTTCGAGCAACGTTAGATCTGACCTGTACCGTTTATACACTCTCCATCCAAACACATTGGATACTGTTGATGTCTCTGGTACCATCCTTGGCCATGTCTCTTTTCTCCCACTCCAAAACCTAACAAAAAACAATTACAAACGGTTGGATTAGTGAAATTCATTGTTTATAAAGAACGAGTAACTCGTCTAAGAGTTACTCGAATAACAAAATATAATGAACAGAAAATAAAACTATGTTTGGTTAATTTGTTATTATTACTGTGGAGTGCATGTTCCTCTGTTTCTTGTGTAGAGGAAGCCTGGCAAATGGGGTGAAGCTTGAGCTGACTGGGAAACTGATAAGAGAAGACAAAAGAGAAGAGGAAGGAGTGTGATTGAGAGAGAAGCCATAGTTGTTGTCGTGTTCTTCTTCATTTGATTTTGAACTTGAACTTGAACTTGAACTCACTCACATTTGCTAACGTTCATTTTTGAGTTTTGAGATGTCTTGGTGATTTGGTTTATGTCAGTTTGAACGTTACACTTGCAGAGTAGTGTTGGGCCTCGAAAAATACTTGGGTGACATTGTGCTTGGTGACATTGGTGATATTGGCCAACCACAATATCACACTGTACAAATAAACAAAAAAATATTATCAAAGAGAAAGAAGAAAAATACTTGTAGCATTGTGATTGACCAATGTCACAATGTCACCGACTACAATGTCCTTCAAGTGCTACCGTGACATTGAGTTTACTTTCTTGGAACACGTGAATATGCTTTGGACAAACAGCCTAGCTTATTGTGTTGTTTTTGTTTTTAGTATCAGTTTGACAAAACCAATTGATTGAACCAAAGCCTTCACTTATTCGAATACACGTGAAATTAAAAAATACTCTGAAATGAAATATAAATAAATAGGATAGTTGAAAATAGTTAATACATGAGAACTAATATTTTGACCCTATAAATTGAATTTTCAACTACAACATTTATTTATACTCCCTTCCCTCTGGTCCTTATTATAGGAAACAATTGACTTTTTACGTTTATTGAGTAAGTGGTGTATCTAGTCTATATTTATAACGAGATACATTAATTATCCAATAATCTAAAAAGTCAATTGTTTTCTATAATAAGGACCATTGGGAATATTTAATTTTGAAAAGAATGTATATTTACAAAGGAGTGAATCATCAACTTCGTCCTTGAAGTTGCAAGGATCGGCCAAAATCGTCCCCTAATTATGCGAAATATCAAATTAGTCCTTGAATTTGTCATATGTCAATCAATTTAGTCCCTCTGTCCAATTGGGGTGTTAACGGTGCTGACGTGGTCGTTAACCTCTCATATGGTTTCCTTGTTAGATGCCACATAAGCAGAGACTAATTTGACCGATAACGACCAAAATTTCCAAGGACTAAATTGATTGATTTGCAGAAAATGATTTGCTCTTTCTTCCCCAACGACTCTTTTTCTTACCCAAATATATAAAATTGGAACCCTAATTTTACAATCTATAATCTACACTCCAAAATTCCCAAAATTTCTTCCAATAGTTAGTGGTAATATTCTTCCCAAATTCAAAAACTTCAAATCCTAATTTTTTTTATTGAATCCGAAATCCAAAATCCCCAAAATTTCTTCAAGCAAAACCGTTCAAATTGAATCTGAAATGATGGGGGTGGACATATGTGCAAAAACAGTTATGAAAGTCGAGCTTCATCTTCAAACTCCATGTTTAAAGAGGATGAAGATGAATGAAATGTAACCTTTCTGTAATAATATTATCATCAAATCAGTCCCTGAATTATCTGACTAACTATCAAATTGATCCCTACATTATATTAAAAACCCATCAAATAAGTCCTTGAATTATTTAATCAGATATCAATTTTATCTTTGAAGGATATATGTGCAGAATAAAGTAAAAAAGTCAGAAGACACAACTTGATCCTGAAATATTACACAGGCAAAACCAATCCAACTATGGGGCATAATCTAAAAAACGGTCTCAAAAACACAACACTCACAAACAAACAACAAAACATGCATCAAATGAAGTTTCAAGTTTAGAATGAATGGATAAAAAATGAAAATGAAAATAAATAAATAAAACAGTCACAACAATGGAAAAAATGAACATAGGTAAAAAGAAAAAGAAAAGGAACTGCATTTACCTTAACAAACGACGAAATCTCCTACAAAACACAATATTTTTTCAACGTTGATCGAAGAAGATGATGGTTTTGGAGAGATGAAGATAATCACTATTCACCCCAATCTCTACTTTCAACAAAAAAACTAGTCACATTCTCTCACTTTAATGAATCATATACTCAGTTGAAGATCAAAGTATTTGCACTAATACTTCAATCGCCACTATATCTAATTTGGATCATTAACGTCATTTGTGAAAAACAATGGTCTAATTAGCGTCATTTGTAAGAAACACGTCTAAGCCACACACAAAGGCCAATAAACCCTTGAACGGTTGAACCCCATAAAACAAACATCTACATCTATGCCATCCAATTTAGTGTTATAAATATACTCAATACATTATTTTGTATTACTTCTTTCATAATGAGCAATTCTAATGAAATTGAGTTGTTTACACATTAGAAATTTATTTTAATGAGCAATTGTTTTGATACACCATAATGTTCGATATTGTTTTCTTAATCGAGACTAAATAAAAATAAATCATCAAAATACACACTCCTTTGTCTATCAAGACGCTTATTACAAACAAACAAAAAAAAAACTGTTGAGGGCGAGCAGACAAAACCTCATAAATGTGGTTTGAAGTCGAAACATATATATTTTGTTAAATAACAATATTTGTTACTTATCTTTCTTAAAAAAAATATATTTGTTACTTATCTAATGAAACCTAAAAATAACTCAATATGGGCATTGGGTCTAAAACTATATGATGTTTCTGAGGGCATTGGGGTCTAAAAACTAAAGGGTTAATTAAGTTTTCAGTGTTTATCAATATTTACAGTTTTGTTTTTAGTCCCTACAAAATAAAATCACACTTTTTAATCCTTGTACCATTTTTCTTAAGCATTTTAAAGACCAAAACTGTTGATGGAAATTTTTGACAGGGACTAAAAGTGCTGGTGGAAAAATTAATAGGGACTAAAAATGCTAATGGAAAATTTTATAGGGACTAAAAAGTGTGATTTTATTTTGTAGGCACTAAAAACAAAACTGTGAATATTTATAGGGACTAAAAACTTAATTAACCCAAATATAAATAAAGATAGATAGACACTCTTAATGTGTACACCTTTTTGTACCACTGTAAAAAATTTCAGTTAATCAAATATATGGTCTCTGTGACCACATTTTTTCAGTTGCGTGACCACTATTTTTTCATCTTTATGCAAATAAAATGCGCTAGTTAACCAAATAAATAAATAGTGGTCACACAACTAAATAAATGTGGTCACACATTACAAATACAAAGAGGTGTTCACATTAGAGATGTTTCTATAGTGAAAAATGTTAGATGTTAGTAATTAATGGTTATGTTTTTTTTGGTTGGATTTAAACCTAGAAACTTCAATTCTTTATCACTTAACTCAAACCAATGAAATCTACCGGATCTAATAGTATAGATCTATTCGAATGATGCTCGAGAGACATATTATGTGATTGAGGCCATGTCCAAATATAGGATTAACAATCTACAAAACTCTTCGGTGAGTTATCCCGAAATTTATGTGTTATTCCTTTACTACACACAGTATTTTTATTTTACAACATAACCATGGCAATATAGCCGTCCATAATATTACATTACACCATGGCAATATAGCCATCCTGGATTCGTGAATCAGGAGTAGCCAAAACACCCTCATTACGATTATTCCTCAACTCATTCACCTCTTGTGGACTAAGCCCAAAAGCATGAGCAAGTACTTCCCCAGGTGTTGCACTAATCGCTGAATCACGCCCTATCATTGTACTAATCTCAGCTCTATCATTTGTTTTAAAAACTATGTATTCCAATCCTTCACTCTCCGCTTGTTCCGCCACCGCAAAGTTCTGCGGCACCACCAACAATTTCCCCCTTTTTACCTCTCCATTGAACACTGATTTTCCCTCACTATTCACCACCTGAACCCTCCCTCTTCCTCTTGTTACATACATTATGCTGTTCGCATTCATGTTCCAATGTGGCACAAATATACCATCCTGCACATAAGCAAAAGAATTGAATAAGTATTAGATAAGTTAAATTTAAATTTCAACTATGACCACGACACTGACACCACACTGATACAATTTTAAGATGACATAGTTCAATATAATCACATGCATCGATGCACAACACTTATTTAGTTACCTTGTAGAGGTAAACCCATTGGGCACTAAGATGAAGCAATTTGAGAACCGGGAGAGCCAAACTATTGACATTGGTTATACGACCTGCTCTTGGGTTAAAAACATCGGCACGTGAAGGATCAGCTATGTTCTCGTGAAGCTTCAATGTGCAAACCGTTTCATCGAAGAAATTTTGTTGTCCTTCATGTTCTCTGGTTCTTGTTCTGTCACCATGTCTTCTTTCTTTTTCACCATGGTGACAATGCTCTTTAGTTTTTGTTTCTTTTTCTTCTACAACTTCCTCTTCTTCTCCTTCACATCCACCTTCACCTTCTCTGTGTTTTCTTGTCTCTTTTCGCCATTCACGGTGTTCTCGTTTGCCTGGTTCATCTTCAACCTCTTCTTCTTCCTCTACTCTCTTTTCTCCATGCTCTCTGTGTGTTTTGTGTGGTTTTGCTTCTTCTGATCTTATTTCTGGTTCCAAAGGTGGCCTTATAATACTAAGACCTCCTTTAACATGTATAATTTGGTGCTTTCTATGTTCTTCATCTGGGGATTGAAGCTTTTTAATTATACTTTCTTTCACTTTCAAAACTTGACCTAAGAAACGGGAATCAAAACCACTGAACATGTTGTTAGTTTCTTTTGTTTCTTCTTGTCCACGCTTTCTTCCACTCTGTTTTTCTGCATGCTCTATTTCTGGATTCCCAGCTAGATAGAATCTCTACATCACAATAACAAATTAATCATTGATATATATATATATGCTTAACTGTTAGATTATTGTATGAATTGTTAATGTTGCTTACTCTTGGGATACGATCGAGTTGGTTTAGTTTGTTGGAAGTGTCAAGGAGAGTGATGATAATGAGGGGTGTATCACCATAATTGTAGGTCCAGTAAGGAACACCAGGTGGAATAGCAATAAGGTCACCCTGCTTCACGTAACGAACTTTTTGGTGACGATCCTGTGGTTGTTGGGGCCTTCCTCCTTTTTCCCATTGTGGCTCTTCATATGTCTCTCCACATCCTGGAATTGCCATTCCCCACACTCCCGTTCCTGTGGGTATATGGATTCATGCATCTCAGATTTCTATTCTTCTACAAAATGATCACTAGTAACAATTTTGGTACATTTTGAATATATTTAAAGACGTTGAATATTGTACTTGCAAAAAGCACAATATAGATTATTAGGGTTTAGTATCATATTCTAGGATTTAGATTGATTATTGGATGCCTTAGGAATGCTTTCAAGAGTGATATTTATAGTCTGCTATGGGCACAATATAGATTACTAGGGTTTAGTATCATATTCTAGGATTTAGATTGATTATTGGATGCCTTGAAAATGCTTTCAAAGGTGATATTTATAGTCTGCTATGGGCTTGGGTTTCAGTTGCTTGGGTATTTGTGTATTTTAGGCGATTTCTAGAAGTTTCTAGAAGCTAAGAAAGGCGGCGCCCTTTCGGAGGGCGTATGAGCCATTCTTGTGGGTCTAGAGCCTTTCTAGAGGGCTTTTAAGCCTTTAAGAATATTACGACGGTTCAAATATGGTAATTAATTTGAGAGTGAATTAGTAGCACATATCCTAATCCACTGGTGTATGCTAGTACTCCTATAAAAGAGGTTGAATATGGAAACATGAATGAACTCTTTTTTCTCTCAATAAGAGAAATAAGTCTATGTTATTATAGATAATCGATTAAAGGGGTTCGAACCCGAACCTTGTATATTTTATACATTATTCCTATTAAATGAGTTAAGCTCACAAGGACGAAAAAGAATATAAGTTAATAGTTAATTTAACTGTGTAAATTTTTTAAGAAAAAAACACTATTTTTGACACGAAAGATAATAAAAACTAAAACTTTATATTAGATGAAAAATAACGTGACAACCTTGTTCCACGAAATGGAGCTCAGGATATGTAACATAAGATGGCAAATGAAGGCCATTAGGATTGATCGTGCGTTTGAGGACAGAGACACCAACACAACGTAGCTCAGGGTGATTAGCATCCCATGTTTCAGTCAAACCAGCTTCTGATTCTATGCGGTTGTCAGGTTCCAATGCATCGATGCTATCTATTTGGCACTCGTTGAACGACTCACTTTGATGACGTGGAAGCTGTCGTGCTGAACATGAACACGTGAAGAAGAGTAACAAACAAAGTGTGATCAGAAGAGATTTTGTCTTTGCCATGCTAGCTGAACAGAACAGAACAGAACTGAAGTGATGTGGAGATTGTTATGTAGTGATGATTTATTTATAGAAATGAAGAGAAGGTTGAACAATGGACACGTAAGTGAATGCGATTTCATGCAATGTGGACATTCTTCACCATGCATGCATATCAAACCCTTCATTCTTACACCTCATCATGCTTTCATTAATACCGCAGCGGTGCAATTTTTTTTTATTACAAGTTCAAAGAATGTGAGTTCATCTTCTTAAGGTAGATAAATGTGAGTTCATCTTGTATAATATCAACAGAGACATTACCAAGAGAGAGAGAGAAAAATCAGGTAATATAGGGTCTATTTGTTAACACAAATAAGCTAAATCGTTAGACTAGCTTATAAACTTGTTTTGATAGAATGAGATGTGTTTGGTAAAAAGCTTTTTTCACTAGCTTATAACATTTTTTAATAAGCTAATTCAAGTAGCTTTTGAGCGTATAGTTTTTTATACTTTGTTCCATTTTTAACCTTTATTTTTTAAATCAAATGACCACTAAACCCACGTTTTTAGATTACTGTGCACTTTTTTTTTTCTTTTCCGGTTTGCTGAACAGTCATGCACTTTCTTTTTTCCATTTATATATACATCCTCTTGCATTCTATTAGTTTATATACTATTTATAATTTCAAATAAAACTATATAATTTTCAAAAAATAAAAAAGATATATTATATGAAAGTTCTTTTCAAAAAGATATATTATATCAAAGTTTAAAAGTTTAACTACACAAAAATCACAATTTAATTTAATACCCTATTTACCATTTTAAAGATGAAATTAATTAAAATATTTAAAAATAAATATATTAAGTAAAATTGTTTATAAACAAAATAAATAAATAAAATAGATATATATTTTTATGTCATTTTATATTTATCAGCCACTTCAACAACCAATTTTATCAAACACATTAATTTTAATAAACGAGCTTTTTCAGCTAACAAATCAGCTAGCTTTTCAGCCAGCTTTTCAGTTATCAGCTAACTTATAGCTTATTTTTACCAAACACGCCCATAATGAAAAGCAACTCATAAGAGTAACTTTCAAATCAAATTAATGAGTAGATAAGTGTTGGGATTTGTCAACATGGTAAAAGGGCTTAAGCCCATAGAAAAACAAAATTAAGAAGCTAGTCGATTACTCATAGTCTAAGTCTTAAAAATATCATCATAAAGTAAATTATGGAGTTTATTTAGAAGGAGACTCCACAACAAAATAACTAAAAGAATCTAAAGATAAACTATGATTAGCAAGCAAATCAGCACCTCAATTTCTCTCACGCAAAATATGACGACTTGGATTTGTCAATCCAAACTCAAAAGTTGCGAATACGCCATCAAAATAGGAACCGTCCCTCCCAATATTGCAATTATATGTTATCATATCAATCATAAGTTTTGAACCACTCTCCACAATGAACTGCGAAATATGGTCTCTGTAGATGCATGCACCACATCTCCGTATAAAGTGTGTCATACAAACCACTCTTATTATTTGAATTGTTATTTGACCGTAGAATTAGTCCTCCAAAACCTTCCTCTCAAACATACTTCTAATTAAAGGTCTGAATATTCATGAGTTATTTTATTGACTGAATTTAATAGAATATTTATACAATTAATTGATAGAAAAGAAAACTAGTTATTGGTAAATAACTTTCTGTTTTATACAAGACAAGATTAACAAACCACTTTGATAGATTTGACCAAGTCATTCACACTGATTTTGAATTGGTCTTTAGTCTCCTTTTACACTCCCTTGCAAACACATGGATAAATGATTACGAACTCTAAGTTTGTAGCAACATTGAACTATTGAAGTAAAGAATTAGTTAGTGGAGGTTGGCTTAGTAAGAACATCTGCAGTTTGAATTGTGGGTTATAATGTAAAATACTCAAGACATGAAGAAATTTCAACTTTTTTCAACCTGAACGTTTTCAATTTCAGCTTTAATAATAAAAATTGAATTCTGTGTTTGTTCTTTTGCCTGACTAGATTAATAGATAGTCCAAAGTAACGTATTTTCTTTGAATTCTTAATATCATTTGTCTCTTATCTTCTCTGTCATAAAATATTGTGATGTGCATTCTTTATTAGAGAGCATGATCAGTTACTCAAAAGTATTCATTATCTGAATCTAACAATTTTTCTTTCTCAATTAATATTTGAAGTGAATTTTGTACCTAAGTAATGTTGCTATTGAACCAACAACATTCTTATAATTTGATGAGGATTAGTTAAAAATTTGTTCCTACATTGTTACGAAAGTCATTCTTGCATATAGAATCACTAACTATAGGTAACACACTTCATGTTTTGCAGGTATGGAGCAGATCAACATTTTTCAGTTATCCAAATGGTAGCATTGAAAAGAAGACTCGGGGTACAGGGATGGGTGATATTCAATATTTTCACTCCTTGCACAGTTTCACTACAGATTGCTAAGGTTTGCATTACAAGCTTTAAAAACTACGAAATTTACATTTTTCATTTTTTTTTAACATGATGCAGGGGACTAACTTGATAACTGTATTGTCAAATATGAAGTTTGGTATAGATTTTGATGAACATGAGCTCTTCTTGGCATGAAACTCTGCATTGTTTAACCTATTGCAATGTTTATGTGTTGGCAATTGGTCTGACCTTTTAATTAGCTTAGACATGTTCCATTTAAGAATTTATGGTGACTTATTTTCCTAGACTTACTTTTATGCTGCACAAAGATTTTGACTAGCAAAACCATTGCAAAGATATGTAATTGCATGTATGATCAATAGTTGTATGCATTTTTATTTGATTCATAATGTTGTTGTTGTGTGCAAGTCTGAGTTATATGTCCCACATCAAATAAAAGAGTAAAAGTTGAACACCTTATAAGTAAGAGGACTCATAAACCTATTGCCTTAAGGTTTTGGGTAAGAGTGTGGCGTATCTCTTACTTGTGCGGTTGTTGTAGCCTCATTGTGGTCAGTCCCCCCGAGCTCCCCTCGTGACCCAACTCTGGTATCAGAGCCCGGTTCGACAAAGGGTGCGACTGAGGCAGCCGGTCCGTTTAAGCAGCAACGGCGGTACAAGTAGTGTTGGTCCGTTTGCGGAGAAACCAGCAACGACAATACAAGCAAGTAAAAAGCTTCTCCTTGAAGGAGGAGCATGCTGAATAGATGGACTCACACTTGAGGGGGAGTGTTGTTGTATACAAGTGTGAGTTATATGTCCCACATCGGATAAAAGAGTAAATGTTGAACCATCTTATAAGTAAGAGGACCCATAAACCCATTGTCTTAAGGTTTTGGGTAAGAGTGTGGTGTCTCTCTTGTTTATGTGGTTGTTCTAGTCTCGATGTGGATGGTCCCCCGAGCTCCCCTCACTGACCCAACAAATGTGACATCTTTTAGTGTCAACATTCATGAGTTGTGGCTAAACATTATTCGCAAGGAACGTGTCTAATTGATTATCTATATTGACTCCAACAACGATGATCGGATTAAAAATGGATGGTAGTTGTAATTTGAAAACTAGTATTTTTTATTGGAGTGATCTAAATCATGAATCAATAAGAAATTAAACAATTGACAGCTTAATGGTGATTGAGTGAGTATGGTACATTATCATAAGTATTTCATAGAAATTATACAACCATGTTTTATTGTCTATAAAAATGAAAACTGTATACTTTTCCCCAAACTCTACATTATTCATCTACCCACGCAAATGTGATTTGAGTCTTCATTATTTATATTTTCGATCCTCATAGTAACACCATATATTAAAATCCTCCACATAGTCCTTGATGGATCTATTTATGAAATCCTGTAAGCTTGCTTACAGTTATCATACTGAATGGCTGAGAAAGACAAGCCTGTGTGGTAGCAGATAGTTCTTGTGCAACAGAACGCATCATAGGTCTAGACTCAGGAGCAGCGCGTGTGCATGCTAAAGCTACGTTCATGGCGAACACTATTGTTTCAGCTAATCTCCCTGTTGGAGGTGGAAGCCTTTGGTCCACAACATCTTTCACAAGCATTTCCATTGATGTCAAAGACTTGTTTGAATTCAAGGTTCCCAAGAATTCTCCAGGGTGCTTTCCCATCATTATCTCTAATGCAACCACTCCAAAACTATACACATCACACTTTTCAGTCACCCTCATAGTTTGTGCCAGCTCTGCAAAATCCAAAATTAAAACTTCGTTACTAAATAAATGAGTCACGTTCAGATCCAGATATTATAAGTTGTAGATTTAATACTCAAATAAAAAGTGCTACTATGGCACATAATATGTATTATATTGTATGAACTATGAAAGTGTTGATAATCTCAATCGTTAAATGCATTGTGTACCTGGAGCCATGTAGCCATATGATCCAGCAACTGAGGTCCAAGTCGAATTGTTAGAGCTTAGCAGCTTTGCAGTGCCAAAATCTGCAAGATGAGGTACATAATTTGAATCAAGTAGTATGTTATTCAATGTTATGTCTCTGTGCACAATTGGTGGAGAGCAATCACTATGCAAGTAAGCAATTGCATGTGCTATTCCTTGCACAATTTCCACCCTTGTACTCCAACTTAGCTCCAATTTTTCTTCTCCTCCATACAACACTTTTCCCAAGCTTCCTTTCTCTACATGTTCATAAACAAGGAACATTTGTCTCCTCATAGAACAGAAACCGTAAAGCTTTATTATATTCCGGTGCCTCACTTCTGTTAGCGTTCTTATCTCATTCATGAAGCTCATGCGGTTCACTTCTGGAATATCATCAGAGTCTGATATATTGAGTCTTTTCACAGCAACAACTTGACCTGTAGATAGCTCTGCTCTATAAACACTTCCAAACCCTCCTTTTCCAATGCAATATTTTTCGTTGAAATCATTGGTTGCTTTAACAAGATCAGAAAATGTGAATTTCCCATCTCTTCCCCATACCATGCAAATAGATTGATCATTATCTTCAATGCTTTGGGATTCTTCACTAAGTTTTTTATATTTCCTTTGAAATAGTAGAATTCCAACACCAATCATCCCTACAAATAGTACTCCACCAAATGATATCGTAACACCAAGAATTACCTTTTTGTTGGCCCCTCCAGAATGTTCTTGAGACAATATTGTAGCACATGTTAATCCTTTTATGTCACCACACAAACCTGAGTTTCCGACAAAAGCTTCAGCAGTTTCTGTTTGAAAAACACCACCTGTTGGGATCGAACCTGACAAGTTATTGTAAGAAAAATCCACTGATTGAAGGCTGGGCATACTTGAAAAGGACTGTGGGATTGTTCCAGATAGGTTGTTGTGTGAGACATTGAGGATCTCCAATGATGCTAACTTTTGAAGATTTTGAGGAATTTCTCCCGAAAGGTTGTTGCTGCTCAGATCTAACAAGGATTGGAGTGAGTACAAATTGCCTAGTTCATAAGGCATCATGCCAGATAGATCGTTGTGACTTAAGTTCAAGCTTAGTAACTGATTACAATTACCGAGCTCTTTAGGAATGCTTCCACTGAAGTTATTATCTGATAAATCAACAATATTAAGTCGAGCTAATCTTCCAATACTCTTTGGGATTTCCCCGGATAAATGGTTCCTGCTCAAGTTCAACATGAAGAGCAGACTTATATTTCCAATTTCATGTGGGATATTTCCGGTGAATTCGTTGGAGTGCAGGCTAAGAAATTGTAATTTACTCAACTTACTTAGCTCAGATGGGATTTTTCCAGAAAGTTTGTTTCCACTCATTTCCATCTCAGTTAAGCTGATACATTTACCCCAATCTGGAGAGAGATAACCAACGAGGCGATTTCTGCTAAGTGAGATGAAATTAAGATTTGGATGAATCCCAAATGCTTCTGTGATATTTCCATTGAACTGATTATCATCAAGCCTAATTCTTATAAATGATGAACAATTGCTCAAAGATTTCGGCAATGGCCCTGAAAAGCTGTTGTTATTTACTGCCAAAACAACTAGATTGTGGCCACTGCATAATTCAGAAGGAAGTTCTCCTGAGAAACTATTGTTTGAAAAGTAGACATAAGTCAAAGAAGGACTATTCTTTCCAAAGTCTCTAGAAATGTTACCTGAGAAGTTATTGGTGAGCACAGAAAAATAAGTTAAGGAAGTTAGATGAGAAATTGTGTGTGGCAATTCTCCATCCAAGTTATTATTGCTGACATCAAAAATTTGTAGTGAGGTTAAGTTTCCAATATCCACTGGAATGTTACCAGAGAGGTTGTTGAAGAAAAGATTTATGATTGTTATGTTTGTGAGATTCCAAATGGTTGGTGGAATTGGACCAGAAAAATGGTTTTCTGAAAGGTCTAACTCTGTCATTTCCTTCAAGTTTCCAAACTCTTCAGGAACGGGACCAGAGAAAAGATTTTTGTAGAGATAAAGGATTTTAATTTTTTTCAACAAGCCTATTTGTGGAGGAACCATTCCTATTAACCTATTTTTTTGGACTTGCAAAGAAGTTAACTCAGTCCAATTAGAGATTAATGAAGCTGAAATTTGACCCGAAAAAGAATTATACGATAATCCTAGTTCTGATAGTTTTGTCAAATTTGCTAATGACAAAGGCAAAGAACCTGTCAGGTTATTTACTGTTAAGCTTAGGAAAGTAAGATTTGTGCATAGGCCAAGCTCAGAAGGAACTGTAGAGTTCAAAAAGTTAGCACTGAGATCAAGATGCACTAACTCCTTTAGTTGACCTATGGAACAAGGAATTTGCCCATGAGCTGAAATGTTGTTCAGCTCAAGAAATTGAAGCTTAGATATCAATCCTATCTCTGTTGGAATATGAGTATTAAACATGTTATTTCCAATGCGAAGATCTTTGAGATTCGAAAGCATGGACAAGTTGGATGATAGTGTCCCGTCCAATCCACAGTTGGTGAAGTTGAGATATTCAAGCTTTCCTAAATTACCATAAAGGAATTCTGGTATGGTACCATTCCAATTGTTCTGAGAGAGGTCAAGATATGTCAAGTTCTTGCACTCAAGTATGAAACTTGGAATGTTACCGGTGAATTCATTTTCTTCCAAACCAAGGTAATTTAAGGAAGGCATGTTTGAATATTGAGACCAATCAAGGGAAGATACAAAAAAGTTTGATCCAAGATCAAGGTAACTTACCTTGGGAAGATTAGTGAGCTGATAGGGAATGGTACCATTGAGACTGTTGTTGTAAAAACTAACATATTGAAGTTCCCTTAACTGGCCTAGCTCAGATGGTAGCGCGTCTTCAAAAAAATTGTTTCGCAAGTCTAAGAAATTGAGCTTGAAGAGTTTGCCAATTGTTGATGGTATTGATCCACCAAAACTGTTGCCATTGAGGTTGAGGAGGGTGAGGTTTGGGAGGGATGCAAAATCCAAGTCAGTGAGTGTTCCACTGAGATTGGCATTAGACAAGTTTATGTTTAAGACAGTTGTATTGGTGTTGTCACAAACAACAGCATTCCAACTGCAAAGGTTGATAAGATTGGTGAGCGACCATGAGTTAAGAGAGGAAGGCAAAGGAGGGTTTAGACTGTTTTTCCATTTGACAAGAGCTTCTGCTTCTGATTTTAGTGATGCTGTGATTTGAAATGGAAGTAAAGATATAAGTAGTATATAAAAGACAAGAGCAATAGCCTTTTGAATATTTGCCATGTCTCTAGTGTATATGGGCTATGGCCTTTATGTTAATGTTTTCATCTCTTATATAAAGAAGAATAAATTGTTACTGTTTTAAGCTTTGGGAATTGTCAAACATATGCTCACATTGAATCAAATCAGCAATTCGCGAAACACAAATTTTAAGTTCATGAAAGGCACAAATGTCAAAGCGAGGGAAGCAAAGTTCTTATGGTGTGGTCCATTACTTAATGGTATGAATCACACCGTGTGATTATGACTGTTTTCCTTATTTTGGTCACGTTTGGTAAATAATAATAGTAAATAGCCAATAAACTAACTTATAATGGATGAATTAACTAATTAAATTTGTAATGTTTGACAAAACAATTGGTTGAACTAGCTTATAAGTATGAAATAACATAAATATTTTATTAATATTTAATTTTTTCAATTAAGGTTACCGGAGAGGTAAAAAAATAATAAGATATTAGTTTTAAGTTACTTGAATTAACTATCAGAAAACGTTTTAAGCTTGTAAAAAATAAGATAAACGCTTGTGAGAAAATTACGGTTATCAAACAAGCATTTTTTAATCAAATGAGTTTGTAAGACATAATCTATAAGCTATAAACTCAAATATGTAAAGAAGCGCAAGCTAGATATTCTTATGTGAAGTTCAATTGGTGGTTGAATTTATCATTTTGGTGTTATTTTAAATGGCACAATTTGATATTTGTTTTGCAAGACTTTTTATGTTTCAATCTATTATTAATAGAGTAAAGACTCAATTTAATTTCTTATAATCAAATAAATGCTCGATCCGTTAAGACAAAATTTATGTTCATAATAAAAGGCACAAATGTCAAAGCTAGGGAAGCAAAGTTATTATGGTGTGATTATGATTGTTTTCCTTATTTTGTAAGGAAGTCCAAGCTGGATATTTTTACCGAAGTTCATTTGTTTGGTTTGATTTATTATTTTGGTTATTTTAATAGGCACAATTTGGTTTTTGTTTCATAAGTCTTTTTAAAGATTCAATTTAATGGTTCACAATTTTTTTAGGTCTAATTTAGCTCTTAAAAAAATAATATTAAAATTAGTCTTTAATATTTTTATACCGACGACAAATTAATCTCTAACTTACTATTAAAAAAAAGGACTACTTTATACTCAATTTAAAACTATCAGGACTAGTTTTGTATTAGTATTAGTTAGACAAAATTGGATCGTAAGAAAATTGTCGAGAAATAAATAAGTCTCTACTCTTTTTAATAATACTCCTTCCGTCTCACAATAAGCATTCTCTTTTTTAAAAAAAATGTCTTAAATTATTTGTCCATTTTGCAATATTAATTTATCATTTATTATTTTTTTTCATTAATATACCCTTATTTGTTGCATTTCAATCATCATTAACTATTCTACTTACCATAATTAATAAAAGTGTTTTATTAAATGATACTCCGCCCATCCCAAATTGTAAACAGAAAAATCAAATAACACTTGTTAAGAAAACTAAAACATAAAAATTTGAGTATAGTTTTTTGTGTTTTCTTTGAAATAAGTTTTATAGGAAGATGTAAAAATAATTTTCATTGACTATTGACTATGGATAAAATGGAATAGAGAGAAATTGAATGTAATTTATATTTAATTTCACGAAAATAAACAAAAGTATTTCTTGTAAAAGATTATTTAAAAAAAAAGATTAAATAGGATAAATGTTTGTCTTTTTTGTTTATATTTTAAGACAAAGAAAACGAGTTTTTTTACAAACATTTTGAAACAGAAGAAATACATATTTTATCACTAAAATCAACATAATTAATTATTTTCTTGATAAACGTATAAAACTCAAATAAGATATTATAAGATGGGGAGAGTAATAAACAAGACCTTACATGTTTCTATTATTATATTTTCTTATTAACAAATAAATGGTAGTGTTTGCTGCAGTTACAACGAAGATTCTGAATGTTGACAATGTGAATATCATTTCACTAAACTTCTAAATTTTTGAATAAATTAGTTAGTTGTGATCCAAGTCCATGCCATGGCCATTTCATATTTATATCATCGTTTGACTTCTATTGCTTCAACTTTGAAGTTTCGTCTTTTCTATCTGACGACCCGACTAACAATAGCAAACATATCTGACGGGAGTTAGACTTATTATTCTATTTATTTATATTGTGTAATTTATTTTTCATTTTTCACAAATTTACTAGTTCCCGTAGATATTATTTTTGCATATTCGGACTCTGCAGTTTTGCTTTTGGTCTCTCAATTTTGTGATTGTTTTACACTTTTTGGACAAAAAGGACCAAATTCAACATTAAAAGATCAAAAGTGTAATAAAAATATAGCGACAAACTTTTAAAAATAATATTTGTTGGAAGTAAAATAATCCAAGAATCAAAAGTAAGGAGTAATAGTTTTGAGGTGTGTTGTTTGAACAACTTTTTGTATGACAACTTATGAGATAACTATAGTTTTGTAAAGAAAAATATGTATTGACACGAAAATTAAAACAATAGAGAGATAAAGTAAAAACATAATGTAAGTATTAGAGAGAAAATTTGTTATAAAAATTAAAATGGTTGTACATATATCATTTCTCAATATTTTTTGGATACAAGTACAAGTAACGTATACATTTTGAACAAATTGTCAATTATATTCTTAATTTATCACCTTCTCATCAATTTACTCTTTGAACCATTCTCTCATCTAACTATCTGATTCATCGCTTAACAAAATTGATTGTTTTTTACGATAGTTTAAGAGCTAAGTTGATGTATTTTCTATAATTGACAGACCTTTTAGTAGATGTAATAGTTTAATGACTAAATTAATGAGATAATGATAGTTTATAAACTAAATTGACTAGGCGTGGGCATGGTTCGGTTAACCTAAAAAACTGAACCGAACTGAAATTTTGAAATAGATTAGGAAAACCGAACCGAACCGTTACAGGTTTGGAGCTAACCGAACTGAACCAAAGTTTGGTTCGGTTAACCATTTTCTTACCTATGAACCGAACCGAACCGAAACAAAACCAATATTTTGAACCAAAATGTATTTTTTTTATCCTTTTGCGAATTTAATTGTGTTTTTTTTATCCTTTTTTATATCCAAAATGCAAAATATTTTTTTATATACTTTTTTTTAAGAATATAATTTTTTTATTAATATTATTATTACACAAACACGGTAAAATAATAGGTTTAATGCAAAAAATGCAATAGAAGTATATCTTTTGTATAGTCGACAACAACATAAAAGCACATAATTCAGTCATGATCTACATGGAGGAAGTTCAAATTAAATCCATAAATAAATGAAATCAACTACATAAAATACATTGTCACTAACAACGAGTTGAGTCTAGTAAAAAGGGTTTGACTGTCATAACGTGACAATACATTATTTAAATCTTGGTTGGAATATGTGTTCACATTTAGTGTTTGACAGTGCCTTGAATACAAATACCTCTACTGAATGAAATATAAGAAACTAAAAATAAGTGCAAGTTTACGTACCATTGAAATTAAATCCCTTGGACTGATTCATGGGTTCAACACTGAGTTTAAGTTTGAGGCAAGAAAATGAAAAGAAAACCATGGAGAATTGGGAAAGTTTTAAAACATTAGAACCATTATAGCATGACTTAATGCGTGGTCTATTTTGTCTAAAAGTATGGTTTTGAACCAAGAAGCATCACTTTCATTCACAAATTTACACTTTTCCCTCTTCATGTAAAACCTTTGTTCCCTCACCACTTGAAACAAAGTTGGAGATAGTTGACATGCTCTTTCAATGTA
>Ga0315915_1001445_pt1 | contig 28788 bp, 10 predicted proteins | sample MpolbnodulesMG_FD_207738 | JGI IMG/M metagenome (GOLD analysis project Ga0315915, IMG submission 207738) | Medicago polymorpha root nodule microbial communities from Los Angeles, California, United States - branched nodules | ecosystem: Host-associated > Plants > Roots > Nodule | place: USA... | reverse complement strand
CATTTTTTCGTCAAAGTGACCCGAACTCTGATATGATTAGTAACATGTCGTAAATAAGATCACCATAGTATGACTGTATGAATCTTTGACAAATTGATTTAACATAACACTACTAATTTATAAGTATTATGGATTCAATCCATTTAAAGGATCGGACTTTGAATTAATTGGTAAAATGGTCCAAACATCTACCACTTATACCACACTATATTGGTTAAACAATAAAATTATTATTACGTTACATTCGGATAAAACAAACTTAATAAAAACTTCCATCAAGTCTTCATATTTTATTTACAACAACAATAATTTAATATATAAGTAAATAAATAAAAAAATAAAGGCACTTAGACATCATTTTAAAAAAAACTGTAGTGTAACAAGGATTAAAGAAAAGAAATTCGTAAGAAAAAAGGATTAAAGAAAGATTCGTTGAAAAATAGTATAAAAGGAAAACATGGGGTAATATACAAAGCACGTCTTTTGGAATAGAAAACATACTAAATAGTAACTAACCTCTCTATAACTTGTCAAAAAAAAAAAAAAAACTAACCTCTCTATATAGAAATTGTCAACAAAAAAACTTCTGTATATAGAAGCTGCTGCTTCTATGTCAACGTCAATGGAGCTTTTGGAAGCTGCTGAAATTAGTAAAAAATTGTGTTTAATGCATCAAGATACCAGAGGAAATGTGGAACATGCTTACCAGTGTTCTCCAACTGCTCTCACTATTAAGTTTACAAACTTCGATTTGATCCGTTCCACAACGTTTCTTAACAATATTTTTTGCCACTTTGGACCCCTAATTGAATGGAAGACTGAACTGTTGGAGAAGACTAAAAACGCCAGTTGTTTTCCAAAAACGTTGCGATGCAGAAACTGCTTTTACTAATCTTGCAAGCATATTTGGAACTTCATTAAAAAGTTTTCGTCTCAAGATTTTGTCTAATACACCAAAACAAGGTACAAAAAAGCGTGGAAGAAAAAGAAAAATAGAACAAAGTTATGTGGATGTAGGAGATGTTTGATATTGATCCTTCTTCAACCTCAAATTCTTGGTTTGTTTTTTTACAACAGTTGTTAGTTTTTATGTTAAATATCTATCAATATCCTTCTTCAACCTCAAATTCTTTAGCATGTTTTGACAATTATGTTCAATGAGTTATCAATGCATCTTTCCCAATTGAGTTTGAGCTGCTTTTGTCAACGGTAGTGAAAGATAGATTAGTATATTTCTATAAGCTCAACAAACATTGATATTGATGGTCTTCTCTTTTACTTAATGAGTATTAGTTATTAATGAAACATAAAAAATATAGTTTAATAATTAAATTGTTGATTTATTTTAATAATATGTTTTTGTATTAAATCTCCTTATTTATTTTTTTTTGTATTAAATCAAATAATTTTTTATTTTGAATGTTTAGATAAAAGTTAAAAATGAGAATGTCGTCAAATTGGTTTTAAAATGCATCTCCTCTCCTAGTGAAGCTGCATTTTTTATAGCTCACGTGATGCACCGCTCCATAGCAGAAGAGATCAAATGGCAGTATTCTTTATAGGCTTAAATGTGTGTTTTAGTCTCTGCACTTTGATCAATTTTTGGTATTGGTTCTTACACTTTTTCTTTATTTAAGTCCTTGCACTTTGTAAATAATTTGTTATTGGTCCCTCTATTAGTTGACTGTTAAAAAAAAAAAACTAACAGAGTGCCATGTCACCTAATTATTTCGTGCCACATGGCACACAACATGACAAAAATTTAAAATTAAAAGAATTGGGCCACGTGGCACTCTGTTAGTTTCGTCTTGTGGTGTGCCACGTGGCATGAAATAATTGGGCCACATGACACTATGTTAGTTTTTTTTTAACAGTCAACTACCCTAGAGACCAATAACAAATTATTTACAAAGTGCAGCGACTTAAATCAAACCAAAAAAAGTGTAGGGACCAATACCAAAAATTGGTCAAAGTGCAGGGACTAAACACATATTTAAACCTTCTTTATATCATTGTTTATACCAAACTTAAATAAACTTCAAGCTCGTGATTTTGACGTTGTCAATTACTAAAAGCAACATGTAACCTTGTTAAGATAAACATAGACGACTCAAGTCAAAGGTAAATTACATGGAACTAATTTACTCTAAACAAAGACAACTTAAATATACTCTAAGCCCTAAGGTTTTGTTTGCGAGTTCTGAGGGAAAGATTTGGGAAAAGATTATTACTTTTTCTATCCCATGTCGTACTAGCGCGCCCTTAAATTTTACAAAAAGTCCATGAGGTTTTCGGATTTTAAAATCCGAACTTAGTTTTCCTTTGTTATGGGGTGAAAAAAAATAGTTTTTCATCAATTCGGATTTCGAAAACCTCAAAAAATAGGACGCGTTTCTTTATTTTTCGGATTATAATTGAATCCGAACACCCACTAAACACAATTTTTCAAGGGAAAAACAGTTCGGATTATATAATCCGAACTTTATCAGCATAAATTCTGAACATGTTTGTAACATGGACAATCATTTTAAGGACAATATTAATCTATCTAACTCTTATCCTTCTGTTTTGGGTCATTATTAGCCGTTCTTAGTAGAATAGCTGGTTTTCGGACAACTTGATCGGATTGCTCCAAAACTTTCCCATAAAATCAGGAATATTTTATCGTTTATACCCTTTTTTTTAATATTCTCAGAAAAATTCGAAAAAAATTGCACTAGTTTTATTTGATTTTTAGAATTTTTTGGTGGTATTTTTATTTGACATGTTTTTAGAACTTTTTACTTTGTTTTTTTGTTGTTTTTAAAAGCAAAATTCAAAATTGCTGAAATATGAGAGATTCTGATTGCTAATTATACATAAGCATATTTCCGATTATAAAATCCGAATTAGTGAAAAATCAGTTCGGATTTTAAAATCCGAAAACTTCATTGACATTTTTGTAAAATTTACAGGACGCGCTAGTAAGGCATAAGTTGAGAAAAGTATTAGTCTTGGGAAAAAAGGAATGAGCAAGTGGAAGAAATAGAGGAAAATGTGAGGGAATGGCTTTGAGCGGTTAACTTTTCTTCATAATACTAAATCCTCCTCATTTGGGGAACTACTTGGGGGGTTTATATGAATTCATTAAATTTAATATATGTTTATATTGTTTTTAAAATTAAAAATATAGTAATCATATGCATTAATTTATCATTCTCTAAAAAACCACTATTTTAAAAAAATTGAAAGATTTTTCCATTTTCTTTCATATTTTCCATGTTTTTCCTTTCCCTCCTCTTTAAACTCGCAAACAAAGCCTAAATAATTTTGCTTGAGTAGCATCTTTTTATTATCTATATTACTAGGTTTCCTTCCCTAAAAACCAAAAGGTTAAAAGTTAATACGCAAAAAATATTTAATTAATTTTTAAGATTATGCAAATTAGTCTTTATTATGTTTTAAATTTACATATTCTTGTCTATTTATTTTCCAAATTATGCAGATTGGTGGAAATAGTTTTCTGAAATTTCTAATTTGATCGAGTGTTTTAAAATTTTCATTTTGAACCAATTCATTTAAAATTTATATTTTTAATCTCAACTTTTGAAATTTATAAAAATAACTCACATATATTTTATCTGGTCAAACTATTCAAACACAAAAAGTTTTTTTTTTTTGGTCTAAAAACACAAAAAGTTTATACCCAAGCATTTAATCATCTGCCAAGCAAAAGTATTTATAAATTAAGGGAAATTAAGTAAAACTTTTGAAAACTTTAAAATTCTAAATTTTCTAAAATCTCAATTATCTCATTCAAACACACATCAAACAACCCAAAAAAGTTTAGACACATCAAGCGACTCAAGAACGCTTAAATTTAACGTTTGATAACACTTGTATGAAGAGTTTGTCGACCATTTACACACCAAACAAAAATCATTCATACAAAATTTTTTCTCGAGGCTTATATTATTTTTTTTAATTACCGAATTTGTCTCCAAATTTTTCTAGGAAACTAAAATAAAGACTCACTATGATGAGGAATGCTAACAACACACATTCTAACACACACTTTCCAACACACTTTCTTTGATTGGTTAAAATTCACATGAGACCTACCAAATCATGTGAGTCCCATATAAATTTGGTGGGTCTCATGTGAATTTTAACCAATCAAAGAGAATGTGTTAAAAAATATGTGTTAAAATGTGTGTTGCTAGCATTTCTCATTAAAATTCTTGATTGACATGATGAAACATTTTTTATGACCTAAAATTCTTTTGAAATTCCATTTCCAATCCAAATACACCCTACTTTACACTGTTTTGGCGCGAGGGTGATTAGTCTCACATGTTATCTCATCTCAGTCAGTTACAAATATTCAAGCAATAGCGAAACCGCACTTCTTCTTCTTTTCACAGCGAAACGACAATGACAATCTCTCAAAACGACGACGAAGACGATTCTTTCACAAACGACGATCGACGCATGAGTCTCATCGACGTTTCTTCCGCCGACGATTCTCTCATCGCCAATCCCTTCCACCATCATTCATCAGGTTTCTTTTCTTTTTCCGAACTTCTTTATACATTTTCCGATTTTCATTTTCTTCTTACGACTCCTTTCTTCTTGTTTCCTTAGAGTTGTTTTGCACTTCAAATTCGAGAGACGAATTCGATGATGCTGTTACCAAATTCAAAGAGTGGGAGCGGGAACCTCAACCAAATGAGATTGATGAAAACAACAAGTTTAATTTGCGCCAGAGTATTGCTTGGGATACTGCTTTTTTCACAAGTCCTGGTAATTTATGCATAATTATTATTATTATTAGGGTTAAACAGTTTTAGTCTGATAGTTATCTCAAATTTTGTTGTAAATTACAAAACAGATGGATGACTAGCAGCACGCAATTTTGTAATTTGTAGTGAAAAGAGCAGGAAAAAAGTTTTTTTTTTTTTTTTTTAATACAAAATAAAAGCATATTTAACCTGTATTATTATTGGAGTAAATCCGAATTCTCCCCTGAAAATGTAGGGGTGGGCATTTCTGCCACCAAAATTTGTGAAGAGACAAAAAAGACCCGATTTTAAATGACTTCGACCAACTTAGTCATTCTGTTAACTTGTAACGACTAGTTTGACGATAAGTGATTTAATGCAGCCAGTGACTAATTTGCGAGTAAGTGGTATAATTCATGGACTAATTTACTAGTAAGTGCTATAATTCAGAGACAAATTTGACAGTAAATTAGATACGAGTTAGTATAAGAACTAAATTGCTTGAAATAATTCAAAATCGGTTTTTTTTTGCCTATTCGCAAATTCTATGGGTGTAAATGCTTGACCCCTACCGTTTCAGGGGAAAATTCATGATTTACGCATTATTATAGTTATCTTGATTAACGATACATTGTTGTTATTGCTATTACTACTATTTTTTCGTTGAGTGTGATACACTGTAAGTGAAATGTATGTTCAGGTGTTTTGGATCCTGAGGAGTTGAGTTGTATGATTGAGGGTGTTGAGAAGGGTGATAAGCACACATCATCGTTACCGGCCATTCAAGAGGATGTTTCCGGGTCATGTGAGTCTATCTCTACCTTGAAAAGCAGCAATAGCTTGACTCAGGAGAGTCTAGAGGATGTTGATTTGTTTCAGGATGTCAGAGCTTCGATTCAGAACTTTGGCAGGATGTCCGATTTGGCAAGGGCAAACAGAAATGTTCCATCTAGGTTCCAAATTGGTGACTGTAAGTCTTTCACTGCACCTTGAAATTTGTAGTTAGTTGGTATTGGTTGGCATCCTTGCAGTCTGTTTATTTCTGTTTGAATGTCCAAGTTTTGAACTGTGATGGTAAATGAAGCATGAGTTAACAGAGTTAGATAGAATGGTTTTAGTAGATTTTTTCTCAATGGAGAATCTTGTCTGTTCTATGCTTTGGCAGTTTGGCTTCCTCAATCTCCACTGACTAATAATGGTTAATGTCAAAAGAAACACATGTATTTATCATAAGTATCAGTTCCTTTTGCTGCTATCATACTATTCAGCATTGTAAAATAGTAGTTATAGAGGCGCTATACCACTATGGCGTAGCAGAAATTGGAGAAACTACAATTGTTCCGCTGTAGTGGCGCTATAACATTGTTGCGTAGCAGACTTTTAACAATCTGATATTTTCTGCTATCCGCGAGAGACCATATTATCAGTAGCTCATCTTTTTGTAACTACCAATTGCTATGTAAAAGAAAATATGTCTCAACTTGAACACAATGAAGCAAGCCAAGGAAGCTTCTTACTTTCTGATGAGTTCAAAGCTACTAGATTGAATTTTATTTAATTTACTCTGCCTACATTCTAATGCATTGACTTATCTTATATTAGTCATATTAAGTTTTTCCAGCTGCTCCTTTCAGCTTCGAAAGAGGTTGGCATGACTTCTTGTAAGAAGGTAAGTGGATTAGTTACAGACCAGATTTTTTGTCATAGGAGTTTGGAGTAATTGAAAAATACCTGTAATGACTATGAGTTTTGGATGAAGGCCCCAAGTTCTAAGAGTCCAAGTGCAGGCATGCATGGCACAGGGAAGTTGACAAAGAAGATTCCTATTTCTCCACACCTTTCACGGGTAAGCAGCTAAAGAGAAATTTCAAGAGAACTTGTGTTTCTGTACTGATGATTGCTAATGCATTTGTGTGGGAGGCAATAGCAGTTCAAGGAAGGTGTTGAGAAGGGTGATAAGCATGCATCACCTTTACCGGCGATACAAGAGGATGTGCATGAGTCATGCGAGTCTATCTCTACCTTTAAAAGCAACCATAGCTTGACCCAAGAGAGTCTAGAGGATGATTTGTTTCAGGATGTAAGAGCTTCGATTCATAACTTTGGCAGGATGTCCGATTTGGCAAGGGCAAACAGAAATGTTCCATCTAGGTTCCAAACTGGTGGCTGTAAGTCTTTGTCTGCACCTTGAACTTGGTAGTTAGTTGGTATTGGTTGGCATCCTTGCAATCTGTTTATTTCTGTTTATATGTCCAACAGTCCAAGTTTTGAACTGTGAAGATAAATAAAGCATGGGTTTACAGTGCTAAATAGGTTGATTTTAGTAGATTTATTCTCCAAGGCAAATCTTGTGTGTGCTTTATGTTTTGGCAGTTTGGCTGCCTCATCTCCACTGGCCGATGGCTACTGTCAGAAGATGCACAAGTATTTTATCATAAGTATCATCTCCTTTTGCTTCTATCCTAATCCTATTCCTTCATTGTTGTTGATAGTATACCCTCCCTTCCCAGCAACAAAAAATAAAAAATAATTAGAATAGCCGCTCACACGAACACAGATACATATAATGTTGTCATTTTCCTCCAGAGACCATATTATCGTTCATCTTTTTTTAACTTACTGATTTCCCTGTAAAATAAAATATCACTAAACTCAAACTGGATGATGCAAGTCAAGGAAGCTGCTACTCAGTGTTGTCAATTGCGGATCGCAAAAATAGATTTTCGTTCAAATTCCGCTACACAATAGTGTTATACCGTCGTTATAGCCGCTATTTGATAATGTTATGTACTAAATAGTGTATTGCAGAACAATAGCGTTTTGTTCAAATTCTGCTACCATATAGCACTATAGTGCCTCTATAGTCACTATTTAAGAGCATTGATTCTACTTCTATCTTCACACAGAGCTGACAGTGATTTCATTATTATCATTTATCACTCTAGTTGGAAATTGGTTTAGGACTTCTAGTTGCAGGGACATGAAATGATTTTATTATCTTTTATCTTGCCCTGTCACTTTCTGATGAGTTCAGAGCTAGTAGGTAGGTTGAATCTTATTTAATTTATTCTGCATATTCTCTAATGCAATGATTTATCTTATATTAGCCGTATTAAGTTTTTCCAGCTGCTCCTTTCAGCTTCGAAAGAGGTTGGCATGGCTTCTTGTAAGAAGGTAAATGGTTTAGTTAATAGTTATAGACTACACTTTTTTTGTTTTGTTACAGGAGTTTGTAGTAATTGAAAAATAGCTGTAATAACTATGAATTTTGGATGAAGGCCCCAAGTTCCAAGAGTCCAAGTGCAAGCATGCAAGGCACGGGGAAGTTGACAAAGAAGAATCCTATTTCTCCACACCTTTCACGGGTAAGCAACTAAAGAAAACTTTCAAGAGAACTTTTGCTTCTTTACTTATGATAGCTAATGCATTTTCATGGGAGACAATAGAAGTCATGGATCAGGAAATTGAATTTTAGTTGCTTCATATATGTCATTTTATGTTTTTTTTCTTTCTCAAAGAAACCTGTTGCTAGAAGGGAAGAGCCATGTATTTCAAAGCAACGAAAGACACTAGGAAAGTCTAGTCCAAGTTCAACAATATCATCCAATAGAAGTTCCCTTGGTGATCTTCATGTCAAAAGCGAAAAGGACAAAACAAATAAAAACAATTGTGGTTAGAATTTGCTTTAAGCATGATTCTTTTTTCCTCTTCTTTTGTTATATTAGCAAATTCTGTGATGGTCAATTTGGCATTGTTCTCAACTGTTGTTCACTTTTAATTTTATTTGGCCTTTTTCAGGTAAGGTCAATTCTGTGATGAACATAACTGTCATTAAGGGTTCTCAAGTTAATGGACTTCAACCCATCACATCATCCAAATCCCCATTAGGTCTACCAGTTGCTACCAAAACAAAATCAACAATTTCCCCATCTTCCAGCAGCAACCTATCCAGTAATATTAGCAAATCACCATTGAATTCCTTAAAAAGAAAAGTTGATGCTGGAACAAAAAAGTCACCTTCTTGCTCAGTTGTCAGAACACCACCAAGAATTGCTTCAAGAGATAAAATTGGGTCTAGCAATTCTAGTCTTTCAGGCTTGGTTTCTGTCACCAAGTTCTCTTCTAGTGTTTCGTCCGCAAACTCTAGTAGTGATTGGTCTTCAGAGTCATCATCATCAACTTCTATGACTAAATTTAGGTCTAAAAGTTCAAGGACTACCATTCACAGTAGCTCTAGTAGAACACACATACCAAAGAAAGGTGCTACACATGTTTCAAATTCTCAAAAATCTCAAAGTGGTTCATGCTTAGAAGGGAAGGAGAGTAGGAATGCTGGATCCATCGGTCAGTGTGTAATGGCTACTGCTAAAGGAATGTTTCTTACCCCCTCTCCCAAGAAACCCTTAGGCCTCCGACAGCCATCACCCAAGATTGGTTTCTTTGACAGGGTGAGTGTTGTTTTATTTGTGTTAAATAGACTTGGGAACTGATTTTGTCTGTATAATGTTCATGGACATGTTATCAATCTTTGTATGGCTAAGTTTTAATTAAGCCACCTAGCTTAAAAGTTAAAAGCAATGTATTGGTTTTGCAAGAGTGGAATAAATGTTTCTGGACATGGTGTTCTTTTCCCTCCTTGCTTTCTTCATCTCTATTACATCTCAATCTGTATAATTATGTTATGTAGGGGAAATCATCAATCCGCAGTCCATGTGAGAGGATGCAACCACACACTGTTGCACCACAAGGAAGGGCCAGTCCTTCTGAAGCACAAAACAAAGCACGGCTTGGAAAGCTACAATCACCAAGATCAATCATACCAACTGAAAACAAAGAGTTCATTAACCAGCAAGATTTGCATCCAGTTCCTCTTAATAAATCATCAGATGATCAAGATCTAAATCTTGGCTTTACGCAGGGAAATTCTCAGTATGATGATCAAGTTGATTGTTTGAGCAGACAAGTTGAACTAATGGATATAAATTTGAAGACACAAACATAGCACAATGGTGACCATGTTTCTTTCTCTTAGCCTGATAAATATAACAGGATGGTGTTGTCAAATGCTAACTCATAAGGTGATTAATGATTCTCCTTGGTGGGAGGAAATCTTGAAGGGTCATTACTTCATTTACTCGACTTGTTTCCCCAGCCAATTCTGATATGCAAGTTGCACAAGGAGGTCCTTTTTTGTGTGAATCAAGGTCATTTGATGTCAATAACATTGAGCAGTATAGATGGCTTGACTATTATTACTTCTATAGAATCAGTAAACATTTTGAAGAACCTAGGATTAACAAACTCAATCGTCCCACATAGACCAGTAGCATGCATTTTATTTTTTGTAAAGTAGCACAAATATTTGAAATAATCATTTTTTTTTCGTTTTTTAAAAAAAGTCTTATAAGTTGGAATAAAGTGAATGATATATGTTTTTTGACAACGAATCAACTGGGTGATGAATATTATTAATTAGCTGGATTAAATGTACATTTGGTCTCCTTATTGTTCTTCCTTAATTTTTTTTTATTGAAAGGTAGCCCCTTTAATTTTTGAATTACACTATTTTGGTCTTTGTGATTAACATTTAACTTAAGTATTTAATCAACCACAAAAACAATAACTTCTTAAGAATTCAATCAACCCCTATTTTGGTCTTTGTGACAACAATTACAAAGAATCACAATTTGTGATTAATTTTTTTTGCGACAACAATCCAAAAAATTAACTTCTTAAGAATTCAATCAACCACAACAACAATAAATTCTTCAGAATTCAACTTCCTCTAAAAACATGTGTATATACTACTGAAACAACTCCCTACATCTATTTTCATTTTTTTTAAATAACTACATATATTTTCATAAATGCATATCTTATGAATTTTATATAAAATTAAACTATACCACCTAATTGATAGGCACAGATAGTGTTAATATTTTTTATACTCGTCGGATTACTGACTTTAATCATATCTGTATTAAAATATTATATAATGAACTTGTAATTAATGACCGATAAATGTTTATATTGACAGAATATATAAATTAATTAAAGCGTGTTGTGGTGTCTCCATGTCTTTGTTTCAAGTTTACCAAATTTATTATTAAAAATAAACATTTTCTCAAAAAAAAAAACATTTCTTGAAACATATAGATGAGAATTTTATTCTAAAGTATTTAGAAAAAAGATGTTTGGTTAACATTATAATATTTCATAAACCATAAAAATAGAGATTATAATAGGTAATTACACATGAATTTACTCCCATCTCCGTAAGAACTTTATTTCCACCATTTTTTTTGGAAAAATTTGTCTATTTCCAGGAACATTTTATACGAGAGATATTTTAATTTTATTCACAGGAACCATAGTGTGTTTGTTTCAAGTTTACAAAATTTATTCCTAGGAATAACATTCCTTGGAATATAAAGATGAGAATTTTATTCCAAGGTATTTAGAAAAAATATGTTTGGTTAACTTTATAATATTCCTTGGAACCATAAAAATAGGGATTATAATAGGTAACTATATAAGAATTTATTCCCATCTCCATGAGAACTTTATTCCCACCCTTTTCCTTGGGAAAATTTTTCTATTCCCAGGAACATTTTATACCCGGAAATAAAATTTAGTGAACTTGTAACAAACATAGGCATATGTATTTCTATCATTTTATTCCCAGGAATCATTTTATTCCCAGGAATCAACAAATATAACTTGAAACAAACACATAATAAACTTGTAACAGACATAGACATGCATATTTCTGTTATTTTATTCTCAGGAATTTATAAATATCACTTGAAACAAACGCATAGCAGAGACATTGTATAATATATGCAGATGTCGCAGTTCAAACTCCAGACGCCCCACTAAATTATGTGATTTCTACAAAATAAAACTTATGATTGGGAAACGTTGCTTATGAAGCATGAACACAAACACTGGCTTGTCGGTGTTGGATGCCGACGCATTGTCCGACACCAGCACACACGCCTGAAGAGAAGAGTGTTTGTGTTTCATACCTAATTTTTTCATTTTGTTTTGCTCGTGTTAGGACTGCTCAGATCCAAATCAATTAGAAAAAAGAAGGAAAATGTAGTTTGTTGCGAATTGCGGCTTCAGAAAACAACGACGTGTAATTACTTCTTCAACCGCATCTTATTCTTATCTCCCATGATTTATGCTGAATTAAAGTTCAAGGTTTGACTAACAGTATATAACACTGCTTAAAAAAAAAAAAACCAATCTTAACCATAAAAAACGGTTCAAAACTGATATTTTTTGCGGTGTTTGGTCTACTACGAAACTGAATTGCTTACTAGCAAAGGTTTTGTCATTGTATGTTGTTCCATTTTAATGGTCAACATTCTCATTTAGTCATTTTCTCAGTCACAAAACCCTTACCCCACTGAGGAGGTTGGAGTTTCTTATCTTTTAATATATTTTCAATAATACTTGCTGGTAGAAGCATTGCTGATGTTGACTGAAATTTCACTAATGCTTGAGATTTCTAAATTCTAATGCTTGAGATTTCACTAATGTCATTCATTGCTACAATTATAAATGTCCACTTTGCAGGTTGAAACATTCAAAGTGATGACAGAATCATCACTACGAATATTGAATCTATAAACTCCCCATAAGAACCACCAACGCCAAGTATGGCCGAACAGTGATGAAGATTGAGGTTGAGAAAACCTTGCAAACCTATATCTAACGCTTGGCAGCATTTTACAAATTAAAATTCGTCTAAAATTAAACTTAGCGTGATTAGTGACATCTTCAGGCTTATGCACATAAAGTACAAGCAATCTAAGAAATCATAATCAATGTACAAGGTTATCCAAAGAATCTCTTCCTCCAACATGACTGAATTTTTTTTTGCAAAGAATCCTCTTAACCTAAAAGGATTGAATTTTTTTTTAATTGTAATGTAATTTTTAAAATTTCATTCTGAATCCAAACCCAGTAAATGTGTTAACCAGTCAGCAAAACAAGTCAATGCCAACAAGATCATGGGCTGTTTATGATTAAAAAACGCAGTAGAACTTGAATTGTTACAGAAAATTCAGTGGCCAGATAATTCGCAAATAATGGTTGGAATTCATGTCATGACCAAAATAAGAGTAAGACAACCAGAGGATAGGGAAGATTCACAAGTAGGCAATGTAATAAATGTTCCTAAGAGTAGGAGTGAAAAATGAAGTTCCACAAAATAACAAGATACAAAACTGTCTGTAATGCTCATGCCCACTCAGCAGGAAGCAAAAATCAACATAATTTAGGGAAACTATAGAAATCAAAAACCCATTCCACAAATCTAAGATCTTGGCTTCTCCTTCTTCTCCTTGAAAAGAGCAAGAAGAGACACCCCAGAGACCTTCACAACCTTGAATCTAACTCCAGGAATATCTCCCACAGCATGACCCTTTCTTCCAAATCCAGCAATCAAAACTTCATCCTGCAACCATCAGTCACACACAATGTCACAAGATGGATACAAACAACAAATTACTAATAAGATATGAAAAACAATTTAAGACAGTTCCAGACATAACAGTTTAAAGTCACTTATCAAACCAATAGAAAATACAAGCAAGGACTTACGTTTTCTTCGATGTAGTTTAAACAACCATCGTTAGGAACAAAGGCTGCAATTTTCTTTCCATTCTTGATTAGTTGTACCCTGGCACACTTACGAATAGCTGAATTGGGCTGTTTAGCCTCAATACCACTGTAAATAAAACAACAATCATTTCTTAGCATCACATGTTCATATCAAATAAAATTCTAGTAAAAAAAATAACAAGCTTAACCACTCTTACATCTTTTCGAGGACAATTCCCTTTGCGTGGGAAGAACCAGCAAAAGGTTTCTTCCACTCATTCCCAAGATGAGACTTCTTGTATGACTTGTCAGCCCACCTTTGCCTCCTGCGGTGAGACTTCAGCTTGCGGGCAGCTCCCATTCCATGTGTCTTCCTATAGATAGTAGATACATGAGACTTCAGAAGATTTAACATAGCTTTCACAAAACATATCTTTCGTTCTTACATAGATAGTAGATACATAAATAAACAATTCCTAATTCCCCCTAATATCGAAGTGTTGGAGACCTAAGTCATTTATAACAAAAAGACTGTTCACAAAAAGTGTTCATAATTCACAACTAAGGGTCCGTTTGGCATGACACATTTCTGAGCTTATGTCTTATAAGCTCTTTTGACTAAAAACGACCCGCCTGGTAACCGTCATTTTTTCACAAGCTTACAGCTTATAGCATTTTTAGATAAGCTAATTCAAGTAGCGCACTGCTTAATCTAAAGAAAATTAAATGTATATTAGATAAGCTAGTTTATCCCACATTCCACAAGAAGAACAAAAAATAGATACACAATACAGTACCATAAATTATCAAATAAAACTTAAAGAAACCTAATGCCATATGAATCTTAGCCAACAAATTACATACATAGGATAAAAATCCATAAACTAAACAAAACAATGCTTGAATAAAGAATTAAACATAGCATGGAAATATTCGATTTGGAACGGGATCCACCAAAATAAAACCTAAATAACAAATTTAAATTAACTAGTATTACTAAACTCATCCTTATGAATATCGATTTTGGTAATGGTTAACAGGGAACAAGAAAAAAAATGGAATAGAATATACAGAAAAGGCAATGAAGGAGTTACCCCATGGCTGCTTGGTTCTTGTGTGTTGAGCTCGGAGCAACAGCAACAACACCGGAGACGAAAACCCTAATCTACGAAATGAAACCTGAGGATTTATATAGTGCCTTTCATTCTGAGCCAAAATCTCAACTCTGGTCTCTGGGCCTATTGAGCCACTAATGTATTGCACAAAAGGCATTGCTTCCCGCACCCTGATAACCCTTAGTTTACTCCCATACTCAAAAAATATTTTTTTCTTCTAAATTTAATTATAATATGGAATTTATTTTATTATTAACAAGGATTTTGAAATTTAAATTCTAGATTATTCGGATAACTTAGTATTTTTAATTTGTGAAATGACAATTTTTTATTTCAAATTAAAAATGGGTTCTTCCACAAAATATAATTTAAAAGCTATTTATCGAATCAAGGAAAAAAAAAACTTATATAGTAAAATACATTGAACATTGCTATGTATAAAAAATATGATATTTGACCAATCAAATTTTTGCGGGCCAAAGTGGTATCGCATTGTTCTTAGATTTCTTGTGACAATTTGTAAACAATATTTTAATAGACTATTTTGGATACTCTCATATTATATCACAAGACGAAAATCTTTTATCCTTGTTTTTTGTATAGTCTTAAGATACGTTTTTTTAAAGTTAATTTTATAGATTTCTATGAATAAAATGATAGAAATGTGTATTCCTCTGTTTGTTATATTTGTTATATGTTTATTAAATTTTATTTTTTCTTGAATATAAAATGATTTTGGAAATAGGAAAAAAAGTCTCAAAGAAAAGAGTGAGAATAAAGTTTCAATAAAAATGAGAATAATTCATGTATGTCTATCTATTAACATCTCTATCATAAAGGTTCACCATAATGTTATAATATTAACTAAACATATTTTCTAAAAATACATTAAAATAAAACTATCATCTTTATATTTCCGAAAAAAATTATACTTATGAATAAATTTAGTAAACTTGAAACAAACATTTTTTTTTTTAGGGATTGAAACAAACATCTTTGATTGTGGCTAAAGTTAAAAGGAATTATTTTTGGTCCCGAACAAAAAATTATACTCATGAATAAATTTAGTAAACTTGAAACAAACATTTTTTTTTAGGGATTGAAATAAACATCTTTAATTGCGGCTAAAGTTAAAAGGAATTATTTTTGGTCCCGAACAATTTTGTTTTGAAAACAACAAATGTTACTATTGTTAGTTTTTAATATTTATGTCGACAGCGGAGGTCAAAGTTTTGACCTTGTCACTCCTCTTAACTCTTCACTTCCTTATTGCTTGTTAGACTATTCTTAAGCAACAAGCGAATTGAAGAGTTAAGAGGATAGTAAAGGTAAAAGAGCTGGTACAAAGTAAATTCACTGAACAAGAACATAATTATATAAACTTTGCATGTTTAATGAACATGAATATAAAACAATATAATCATAAATTTTTGCATGTATTGAACATGAAAATAAAGTTATAACAAGAACATAATCTTACTTGAATTTTGCATGTTTTAAAATGACTAATCATGCTGTTATTTCCCTTAATTTTAATGGAAGAACAAGATATTGTAAAAAAAAAAATGTAAAACAGGGTGAACAAAATGTGATCAAAACAATGTATCTTCAAAACATTTGTGACACTACTTTGTTAAGGCAAATATTCTCCAAGGATTGCTTGAATGGTGATCAAACCAGAAGACTCCCAACATATAATAATATAAAGCAAACAAGTACAATCAAACGTGAGTTAAAGCATTTACTCAACATGGTAACTAACAAGTATGTAATGAAGCATATTATACATAGTTACACAACCTTGCATATATCTATCTATTGATGATTCTTCTTCCACAACACTCCAATTTTCTTCAACATAGTTGTATTTTTCTTCTTAGGTGAGTCGTCATCAGTTTCTTCTGAATAAGGTGAACTCATCTTGTTACCAATAGTAGAATTGTTGTAGCCACTGTCAAGTGAACCAGTTCTATCCACAATTTTTCCATTCTTGTTTCCTGAAGAAATCATAGCAGCAGCTGCTTCAGCTGCTTTCCTCCATTGATCTGACTGCACTTTCAATCTCCTTAATTCAGCCTCTAACTCCAAATTCGACGTCTGTGCTGCATCTAACTCCTCAGTTACACGTGCTATCATTCGGTTACTTTCATCAGCTTCTTCTGTTATGTAGCTGAGTTTTGTCAAAGCCTCTCGCTCCGCAGCCCTTGCTGCTTCAGCGGAAGCAACAGCCTCATCCGTGATTTTATTCTTCTCTAACTCCTCTCTCTTTATTTCCATCTTAAGTGTATTGTTCTCTTCAGTTATATTTTGTAGTTTTGTCTCTCTCTCCAATAATCTTGCCTTCAACTCAGCCACATCACTATCTTGCAAATGAGATTCTTTTTCCATCAATCGTGCCCTTAACTCTTCAATATCGGCTTTAGATTTCTTCAATTCCTCATATAATTCAGCTTGTCTTTGATAAGATTCCGATTTCGTGTTCTCCAGTCGTTCAAAGGCACTTCTAATCTGCAACGTGCTTTGGATATACTCGTTCTGATATCTTACCTCGGCAGCATCCAGTGCAGATTTTAACTGCCCTGCTTCAGCTTTAACTGAAACAAGCTCGGCTTTGAGCCGGTTTATCTCCTCGCTTTCTACAACTTCCAATGCAGGTAAGTGAGGAGATAAACCGACTCCACTGACCAAATCATCCTGAAGTTTGCTCACAAGTTCCTCCAGTGAGTTTACTTGAGACCTTGATTTCTCTAACTCTAAAGCTAAGGATTGGTAATCTTCTGACGATTTTGCACCTTGTAATCGGAGCGTTTCCACTGTCTTATTTGCAGCTTCCAATTGCATCTGAGTTGTACTAGCAGTTTCCAATGCCTGTGATTCAGATTCTCTACAAAGGCTCACCTCATTTTTCATCTTTGCAATTAAAGAGAGTGTTTCATCAAGCTCCATCCTCAAGTCTTGAATCTCAGCATCAGCTGACTCGGCATTGTCAATCCGGGTAGCTTCGGATTCACGTGCTCTTTCAAGTTGCATTTTGAGTTTCTGGACTTCATTCATTGCAGATGCTAAAGCAGCTGAGTCCATTGAATGCTGTTTCTGGACAGCCTCTAGTTCAGACTGCCATTCTCGATCTCGGTCCTGAGAAATTTTCCTTAGTTCTTGAATTCGTTCATCTTCAGAATTGGATAGTTCCAGAAGTTGCTGCTGTGATTCCTCCAACTCTCTTGACATGGATAAAAGTCGATTCTTTGCATCTTCAGCCTCATGTTGAGCTTTTATCTTCAATGACTCAGATGAGTTAAGTTGTTCTTTAGCTTTCTTTAGATCTTCTTCGAGTTGAGATAGCCGAGACTCCAATTCATGTACCCTATTTGTTCCGTTCTTCTAAAGGCAGATGAAAAAGGTCAAGGAGATAGAGTAAATAATATATGTTAAAAAACTCAATAACTATCTAACTAATTTAGATTTTGTTATGCATAGAGTCAATATATTCATGAAGGTCTTTTATAACTTTACCAAGTATGTAGTTATCTATTCCAATGCATCCATGAAATTACCAATAATCACAATGGGACCAAAGGTAAGTCTTATAGGAACTTAAAATGTACCTCAGATATTGGACTTTGTGTTGACTTAACATTTGGGCTCCTATCTTTTGGAGTTGTATTTGCTGTGTTTGAAGACGACGAAGCAGAGTTAGAATCAGATCCTGATGACTTCGTCTTGCGAGCAGTCCGAGGATTTGAAGGAGATTTCTTTCGAGGCACTCCTGAAGTACCATTTCTGCTCACGGCCAACCATATTTCAATCAACATTCTTAAATAAAAGTTGAATGCAGATAAAAAAAAGAAAGCATTTATACATATCACAATAAGGCATGGTCAATTGAAGAGCTCATTTGAAAGAATCTCTTTGCAAATTTCTAGAATAGAATGGTATCTACACAAGAATAGTTATAGGTCCAATAAAGAAACAGGACAATCCTTCCTAAAATATTGTTGTTACACAAAAGGAAAGATACGAAGCCAATTATTTTTCATAACCAGAACAAACGTTTGTAACTACTAATGCATAGAAGCTTATAAACCTAAACTAGATAACAAATTTCTAAATACTTCCCTAAAAAAATAATCTAAATACTTCAATTCCATGTTGCCTACCTTAAAATAATAACCTGTGCGGCAACGACCCATGCGGATGAACGAATATTTTACTAGTTATCTCTACTTTAATTTTTAAGCATTTAGAATAGGATAAGCTTAGCTTACCACAACATGATTCATTAGGACAAATTATAAATTGCACATTCATTAATGGACCAAAAGTAGCATTCATCCGTCAATTAGATCCCAGAAATATTTACAATTGTTTGAATATTGAATAATTAATATACTTACTGAAATATGAGTTACAAGGAGCTCGGTAATCAGATCAATTCCATTAAAATAAATAGGCTCAAATTAATTTTCAGAATTAAAAAAAAAAAAAAAAGAAAAGGAATAGACCTTATATTATACAACCAAAGCTACTGAATAAAATAAGAGCAATTCATCCCTCATTTAGACCCTATAATTTGACTGAAGACAGGAAAAAGAATACAATGCCACAAAAGTATGAAATAGGACAACCTTACCTTGCTTTTTGTGTCTGCATGTTTAATATCTAGGTGATAAAAAAGCAAAGTAAATAGCTTCTTCTTAAAAGCCCCTGACCCACAATTCCTGCAATATCAATCTGCAAAAGAAATTAAGACAATGAGGAATTTGATTTATAACTTGAGAAGAAGCTATTGCATTAGATTATATGACCACATTGGATCCTTGATTCAAGTTCAACAAAACATATCTAACAAACATACCGCATATAATATCCCTTCAAAGAAACTCCAAATAAACTAACTCCACTACCACCTAACAAATTAAATACACATATAAGTAGACAAAAATTAAAATAAATAAAACCATGTACCAAAAAATTAGTAATTTTTTTTGGTGATAATTAGTATATTATTATTATTATTAAGTTATGAACCCAAATTTATTTAGACCTTTCCTCCCTTTTACTCAAGTACTATGGTACTACACTTGATGGAGCAGCAACAAACAACAATGATAACCTTGTCAACATCCTAGCCGCACTAAAAACTAAAATGCAAGTAATTAGTTAGCTAACTCCATCATGAAGTCAAGAAAACATAAATCACTAGAAATAATTGAAATTCTTAATTTCAAAGATCTTTCATGTTCCAAAACTTAAAAAAAAAAAAAACAAAAAAAACAGAGAAACCCATGTTTCTCTTTGCAGCATAAGTACAAAAACAATGTTGCATTTCAAAATGGAAGAATACCCTTAAACATAGAACAACCAAAATGAAAAATAGTTTGTTTTTAACAAATACTCACACAAGCTTGTTAAAAAAATGAGTATAAAATTTTGAGTGGAAATATATGAAGAAGGAAATGGGGGAAGACATTAAAAAGCTAGAGCTGAAAAAAAGAGAGTGTAGGATGCAAAATACAATGTAGTATGAGACAGTGATGGAGAAAGTAGAGCGTCGTTGAGGTAGATGAAGTTTCTATGACGCTCAGTTACAGAGTCTCTCTCTCTTTCCTATTCTTCTTTTTCTGTGAGTTACACTTTGTAGGTGACAGGGAACAGGAAAATACGTTTGAAACGGATGCGACATTCATTAATGTTACTCTCCTTAATCCATACTATACGCGCTCTGTCACACTCACATAGATCATAGATGCGACTCACACTTCTCTCTTTCTTCAAAAATTAAAATAAAAAAAGGAAAATGCTCGCAAATCATTCTCGACATTGTTTAATGACATTGTTTAAAAATTATGTAGTTATAACTTTTATATGTTATTAAATTTTATTTTTAAGGAATTTATATGTTATTAACTTGTATTTTCAATACAAATTTTTTTTTTATGAGTTTCTTAAATCATGTTCTTATGTCACTTCTTAGCAAGATCTAATAAAAAAATTCATTCTCTCTATGCTTAAATATATAGTTAGGGTCCTTTTGGTAAAACTAATTTATAGCTTATAACTTAGATAATAGTTGAAAAATTGATTTATAATTTATTAACCGATAGCTGAAAGCTTGTAGTGAAAAAGTTAACTGATTTAAATTAAAGTTTTGGTAAAATTAACTTTTGGAGTGACTGATAAATATAAAAATGACGAAGAAAATACATGACCTTTAATTTTTCATAAAAATATTTTACTTAATATCTTTATTTAAATATGCTGAATGATTTCAAAGTATCTTTCATCTTTAAAATGGTAAACATATTATATGAATTAAATTGAGATTATTTTTTTACATATCATTATTATATTTTTTCTCTTAAAAAATCATTATTATGTTTTATAATTTTTTACTATTTTGTAAAAAAAAATTATATATGAATAATTATTTATAAAAAAGGAAACCGATTAATAATATTTAATTGCTTTCATCGTAAAGAAAAAAAACTACATTGCTTTTTTTTGTGAGTGGGCAGTTTTTTTTTTTTATTTCATAAAAAGAATAAAATAAAATTAAAGGTTAAAAACGAAAAAAATTCAATAAGTTATAAGCTGGAAAGCTACTTAGAATAGCATATGGAAATAAGCTATCTAGTGAAAAAACTTGTTACCAAACACCTCTCATTTTGTCAAACAAGCTTATAAGCTATAAGCTAACTTATTTGTTTTGCCAAACATAACCTTAGTTCATGTAAGTTGACTAGTTTTTTTTTTGTTTTCGCCCCCTTTTTTTTTTAAAAAAAAAAAATCTTGTAAGATGCAATCGTTTGATGTGACAAACAGAGTTTGACGTGACACATTTTGACGTGATAAACGGAGGTTAACGTGACAAAAATTAGGCTAAGTCACAAATCGGAGGACCAAAACAAAAACACGTAATAAATTGAAAGAAAAAAAACTCTTGATATTTACTAGATCTTTCTCCTCCTCTTCCTCCTTCTTCGTATTTTACAACAAAACCTAGAACAAGAACTTGTTCATCACCACCACCAACAACAACCTTCACAACCGTCTATCAAGGAAGATATACGTTGATGAGGAAGAAATACAACAAGAAAGAGAGTGAAGAGATATGATGTTGTCATTCAAAAGTTATTAAAGAGAATGAAATGTTAGGGGATGAGAGTGAAGAGAAGAAAATATAAGAAAATTATGTTTTTATTTCAATTTCTAGTTTTATGGTTGATTAATTTTCTATGTTTTAGAGATAAACAATTATGGAATGAAGAAATTAAAGCTTTTGTTGGCTATAAATAACTTTGCACAACATGAATCGTGTCTGTGAATTTAGTTTGTTCTAGTGCTTTGATGCAGTTTAATGTGACATTTGAAGCACTTATTTTTGAACAATGTTGATAAACTTAAAGCTGGATGCAACAAGCTATATATTAAGGTTCAAAGAGCAAATTGTTTTCTTTTGTTTTTAAGTCTTTTTGGTTTCTAAATCTTTCTTCTATTTGGGTATAAAATTTTATGGAAATTTAAGATGTTTTATGTTGATGAGAGTTTCAGGTTGTTGGATTATAGATTTTGAGTGGAAGTTGAAAATTAAGAGTTTTAGTATATGAATATGAAACTTTCGGGGCAAAGGCATATGAGAAGATGAATTTATGAGTAGTGTTAGAGATGATGAAAAAATCATGTGAAGATGATCTTGATTTGTGGGTTAGACCATCATGTGAAATCTTTAGATATAAGTCTGAAGTTTTTTAAAGTCTTTTACGGTCTATTAGTCTACTGAAAAATCTATTTCATATTAACCTTTTAAACAAGTATTCTTAAATATCTTTAAATAGTGATGCAATTATATTATATTATTTATAGGACAAAACTTAGGTACAATTTCTTGGGTGCTTTTTCTATGGTTCTTAACTAAAAATACAACTTTTTTGGAGATAACAAACTTTGAGAGAATTATGGATTTAAGGAAATCACAGTGAATTTAGTTAAGAACCATACGAAAAGCACCTAAGAAATTGTACCTAAGTTTTGTCCTTATTTATACTATATATATAAAAGAAAATAACCTCTTTCAGTTCTTTTGGGCTAACTTTTTCTCTTTCTAAAAATATTCTCAATTTTCATTACAAATAACAGATGTAACAAATAGATAAGAATAAATTTAAATATTAAAATAAAAGTGTAACAAACACGATATAAATATATATATGTTCATTTTTTTCCTTTATCATTTTAAAAGTGTAATAAACTAGATGAGTATATTTATCTTTACTTTTTCATTATCCCAATTATACCCTTAAACAATTTTTTCTATAATAAACATTGTTGTTGGGGTCATTAAAAAAAAGAATTTAGATTATAGTTTTTTGTTATATTGTTGATGTCATTGAAATAGATAATCATGATTAGTTTAATTTTTTATAACTTGAAAGTAACAAACATTGATATTTTTAGTTTTAATCAAAATTAAAATTTCATAAAAAAAATACCGTTCATAATTTTTAAACATTAGCGCAATAAAAAAATTGAAAATACGGGCATGTGATAATTAAAACTCATATATGTAGTTCACTGAGGGATCCTCTATCAGATGCAGTTAACATAAATAGCAAAAGATCGCATTGATATTAACTGTTGTGAATTCTAACATGTTACTCAAATTGTGTTTTCTATCTAACCCAAAATATATGACTTCAAAATTATTGTTGTTTAATTAATCATGGCTTTAGTTGGAATTTAAATTACGGATTGTTGGAAGAAAAATCATAAGTCCCTCGTTAAATTGAGGATTTTTTATTTATTTATTTATTTTGAGTAGAAAATTGAGGATTGTTGAATCCCAAGTCCTAACCCATGGTCATTGCTCACTGGCAACACCACATTTCATATATGGCATCCTGCTTCTTAAAGATTGCAGAGAGTTAGATGTGTACTCCACATATCATCACTATACTTCAAAAGTGAAATTAAGCGTAAAAAAATGATGATGCCTTCATGTGTTTTAAGCATTAAGGCCTTTGCTTTGCTAATGGAAGCATTTTATTTACTCTTTATAATGGAAGCATCATCAAGATATTTACGGGGTTTGTGATTTTTCTATGACGTGCAATGAAAGCGTAAAGGGACTATCGCAAACAATGGACAACCTGTTTTAAAGTGCTAGTCATGATGCCGACAGGAAAGATCCTAAAACAATGTACAAAAATATAGGAAAAATCACTATACCATTAATTAACACATGTTCTTAAAACGTAGCTCAATCAATAATACCGAAATTGTTATGTTAGAAACCTTTACCTATATTCGAACCTGGAAGCTTGTATTGTGTGTGAGTTTCAGCGGTCTTTTCCACTTTGTGTACATACAAAAAAATAATTATATTTATCACTTTAAATTGTTATTTTATACTTTATGTTCAAGAATCAATGAATGATTAATGAGGTTAATTTGGATAAACCAAAATTATTATTTTTTTGGTAAAAAAGTAAATCTTTATTATTTTTCATTTATTCATAACTTTTTAATTTTATATGGAATGCGACAAACTATAACAATTTTTATTTGACTGAAGAAGTAACAAAGTATGATGAATAAGCCTAAGGGTGCGTTTGTTTCAAGTTATATTTGTAGATTTTTAGGAATATAACGATAGAAATATGCATGTCTATGTTTGTTATAAGTTTACTAAATTTTATTCCCACGTTCCTGGGAATAGAAATTTTTTCCCAAAGAAAAGGGTGGGAATAAAGTTCCCATGAAATGGAACCAGATTCATGTGTAATTACCTATTATAATTTCTATTTTTATGGTTTCCGAGAATATTATAATATTAAGTAAACATATTTTTTCTAAGAATAAAATTTTCATCTTTATGTTCCAAAGAATGTTATTCTTAGAAATAAATTTGGTAAACTTGAAAGAAACACACGCTAAATATTAGATATTATAATTCAGGGTTTAGCACAATACCAAGTTTGGATGTAAATTTTTATTTTTATTTTACTATTCAGTATTTATTTACAATTTTTATAATCATTTACCTAGTCAAATAATTTAATTTAATTGATGAAAGTATTTATTTTCAATAGTTTCAAGAAGGTAATGAGATTACACATATGAGAAAAAATTTGAGTTTTTTTTAGTGACTTGATGAAAGTTTCGTGGGAAGAAGAGAAAAGGGTAAGGTTGAAGGAGATGAAAAAATTGAAATAAAGGTGAAAGGTGTGCTTGTGAGAGAAATAAAGACGAGATCATGGTTGGCATGTGTCATAATAGCAAATAAACGCCTGCCACCTTATGTCGTGAAAATGTCGTGAAAGTGTCTTTCGCTGGATCTAGCATTTTCCATTTTTTAAATGTGCCTTTGCTCTTGAGCTTTGGACCTGGTTGGCCACAACACTCAACATTGCTTTGAAATTCTCATCAATACATGACATTTGGCGTTTATGTAACTCGACGTCCCAATGCAAGGTTGTTATCAAAGCTTGTATAATTAACCTCTTGAATGTAATGTTGGTATAGAAGAAATCAAGCATGATTCCAAGACAAATTGATTCATTGGAAAACTGTTATCAATTTAATTATCTCAAATGTCTCTCTTGCTGGTAATAACACAAAGAAAACATTTCCACTTTCAATCTTTGAGTTCATTGTTTTGAAAGCTTGCAAGGTTGATATTCATCTTCCCAAAACTCCTATCATCAAAGAAGTTATTTGGTCTCCTACAATCGAAAACTGGATCAAAGTCAACATTGATGGAGCAGCTGTGAATAGTCATAACAAGACAACTGCTGGTGAAAACTTAGGAATGTAAAAGGAGTGTGCTATTTTTGGTCAATATTTAGGCCATGATAATGCTTTGTTTACTGAACTAACTACTGCAATGATAACTATTGAGCTAGCAGCTTCAAAAGGTTATACTAGTCTATATCTGGAATCAGACTCCAAGCCAGTCCTTTTTGCCTTCAAGTCCATCGAAGTAGTGCTTTGGTGTTTAAGGAACATGTGGCTTAACTACTTACTTCTAACAAGTATGATAAGTTTTTTTCTTCTTTCTACTCGTATATATAGGGAATAGAATGTTTGTGCAATATGTTGGTCAATTTTGGCGTTACCCTTTCCTTTTCTTCTTTAACTTTATGGATATATTTACCCGACTTTATCAAGATGGAGTATATTAGAAATAGGTTGGGCATGTCCGATTTCAAATTTATTACCTCTTGAAAGGGTCCTTGGCTTAGTCCTTATTTTCTTTCTTGTACTTCTCTTTTTTTGGATTAATATATTAGTCAGGTGCTCTACCATTACTTTTGGTATAAAAAAAAGAAGTTTCTTTCCACTTAAATATTTCACCTCTCCCTCTCCACTTAAATATTTGATCACTCTTAAATGTTTTCATTGGTTTGTTACAATATTTTTTACTAAATATTTGCAGCTGTTTGTTACAAATTTTCAAAAGATGAGAATTAAAAACTACTTAAAATGAAAAGTTGTTTTTATTAGCTTCTAAAAAAAATCATTTTTGATAACTTATTTTTTAAAAAAATGATTCCATTCTACTAAACAAACACACATTTTTTATACCCTTCTTTAAAAATCTCAGAAAATTAATCCCTAAATTATTTTTAAATAATCTAAATATGATTAAATATCAAAATATATTTTATAATCAAAGTACTTTTAACCATGTTTTGATTGGAACATGATAGCAAATTGGGGGGTGGGACTTCAGTGACTTTGTGTTTGGTGACTTTGGTGACTTTAGTATATTTTAGAGGAAAGAGAGCGATGTTGGAATGAATAAAATAAATTATTTTGATGAGAGAGAATTATTGGTTAGGAGAGAGATATAGACAAAGGCACGGAAATGCACCGAAGCCAAAGACACCCCAAATTGGGCCATAGCATGCCCTAACCCAATTCCTTCCCATTACGCCTAAACCCCTTTTCCTTCCATCGCTTGAGTTAGGGTTTCATCGTCGTACTCAAACATCGCAATGGAGGACCCAGCAACGGTGGACAGAATCAGCGCCTTATCAAACGAGTTACTCTGTCGCATTCTTTCTCTTCTTCCGATCAAAACCGCTTTCACCACCACCGTCCTTTCAACCCGCTGGACTCCACTTTGCTACTCCCTCACCACTCTCCGTTTCGACGATGAAACAGTCGAAAACTACAAAGCATTCGGTCGCTTCTGTCGTTTTATCGACACACTCATGCTCTCCCCTCGCGTCTCAAACAAATCCCTCAAAACGTTCCACCTCAAGTGCCGCTTTGGAATTTACGACGATTATCGTCAAAGCTTCCACGCATGGGTTGAAGCTTCTAAACGACGCTGCGTCGAGGAATTTCATCTTATCATGAATAAGCACACTTTGAATCCCACAATTTTCACCTCTCAAACCCTAGTTGTTTTGAAACTTGAAAAGGTTCAAGTTGAAGCTGAAACTCTGTGTGTTGATCTTCCGTCGCTTAAAACGCTGCATTTGAAATATGTTTGTTTTGAGAATCAGAATGATATCAAAAAGCTACTTAATGGTTGTCCTAATCTACAAGATTTGCATACTTCTTATCCTAGATATATGAGACGCGAAGAGAATAAGGAAGGAGAAGAATTTGAATCATTGTTCTTGTCTAAATTGGTTAGAGCCGATGTTGGTTCAATCGATGTTCCGTTTAATGCAATTCATAATGCTGAATTTCTACGTGTAGTTAGGATACAAGAGCCTTCTTTGCAGATGAATGTTGATGAGATTTTCAAAGGCATTCCGGTGTTTCAAAACTTAATTCATATTGAACTATGGTGTTTTGGTTTTTTTCATGGCTGGGATGGTGTAGTAGAATTGCTTTGGAATTGTCCCAAGCTTCAAATTGTTTTCATTAGAAAGGTTTGTGGACTAGAAGTTTTTTACATGCTTTTTTTTTTCCTTCATATATAATTTATTTGATGGAAAATGAATGCTATATTTTATCCCTTTGACAGTGGAACACCAGCTTATCCAAGGATTGGGATTGCCCAATTTTGGGTCTTGAATGTGTTGAGTCTCACCTCAGGTCATGTACTATTTTAAATTTTGAAGGGTCGGAAAATGATCTCCGATTTGCATCATATATTATGCAGAATGCGAGGCTTTTACAAGAGATCACATTTGAGGTTACTACTAGCTCCTCAAATGAAATACAAAAGCATCAAATAATAGAAGAACTATCCAGTTGTCCAAAGATGTCTCAAGGATGCAAACTTACATTTTGAATTTATTAAGTGACTAGATCATCAGTGTTTTTTTAGTTTCTATTCTAATAATATGCAGCCATTTAATTTGGTGGTTTGATGATATTTAGTATGATGGAACTCTAGGGTTGACCACTATTGTGGCTCAGTAATGATTTTGTTTGGATGCTTTAACTTTAGTTTGCTCTATTGCATTGTTAGTGACAATTGTTTTGTTTCTGCTATAAATTATCCTCATATTGTTAGAGTTGTTTAATTTATGCTTGATAGCTTGTTTGTTTACTAAAATATGCCGGTATAAAGGAGATTGTGATATTCCAATTATATCTCACTCACACATGCTGCTGCCACTATTATTCTTTCTTTGTTTATAATAGAAAAAGTCAACGAAAATTCATCGGTCACTTCATTACAGTTTTATGTGATTTTGTTGTGGATCTTTCTCTCATGTTCAAACACTTCCCTCTTCCATTTGTTTAGCATCATAGAATTAGATAAAAATGAAACAAGTTTTCCTTCTTTGTTTTCAAGAATATCCATTGCTTTATGGTGATTTTCCTGATTGATTCATGAATCACAGTTTCTTTAGTATGTGATGGGGAAAATGCTATTCCTGGTTTTGTAGAACATCTTGAAGAGCGAAAAAATTGTAATTGCTTAGCTCATTACCATGTGTAAGGATAAAAATCAAACTTATACGTTTTGTGGAACATTTACGGCTACAGACTGTATTGTGTGGGGAAAACGTAGTTTCAGATACGTTACCAATTTCTACAAACTACAGTATTAGAGTTTTCTAATTAGTTGTAATGAATTCGTTTATGTGTAATATTTAAAGAGATCGGAGGCTTATAAAAAATCTAAATTGGTTTTTATGTAAGTTGGTAGTTGTTTTTCGATTATAACAAGTTGTATTGTCGCCGCTCCTTGATGCATTAAAAGCCGATCTCTCTATTTTTTATCCCTTTTTTCTTCAATGACTTAGGTTTTGTTTGCGAGTTTGGAGGGGAAGGAAGGGGAGGGTTTTTGAAAAAATGAAGGAGCAAGTGGAAGAAATAGAAGATATTGG
>Ga0315915_1001441_pt1 | contig 28808 bp, 14 predicted proteins | sample MpolbnodulesMG_FD_207738 | JGI IMG/M metagenome (GOLD analysis project Ga0315915, IMG submission 207738) | Medicago polymorpha root nodule microbial communities from Los Angeles, California, United States - branched nodules | ecosystem: Host-associated > Plants > Roots > Nodule | place: USA... | reverse complement strand
CCACTCATGCATCTTTTCTCCTCCATCTTCATAGTTGTATGATGTGTTGCTCTTGTTCTCTCCCTCTCTCACTATGATGCAACTGCAGCTCTCTTTAACTCTGATTTTTCCACAATACTGATCTGCAATGTTCTTTGTTTTTTTTTCTTCAAAAAACCGGTCCGATTCAAAAACCACCGAGTCACCGGTTTGACCGAAAACCGGCCGGTTCTTACCGGTTCTCCGCGGTTCAACTGCATACCCGATCCGACTTCCTGCTCGAACCGGTCAGGACACCGGTTTGCGATTGGACCGGTTCGACCGGCCGGTTCGGTCTGAGTTTTAAAACTATGGGTCGTACACTCATTGAAAAATAAAATGTTTGGGATTGTGGGAGGTTTGAGAGTATTGCAACTTATTTTTCGGTTACTTGAAATGAATTGGGAGGTTATAATTTATTATTTGTATAGTGAAGCAAACAAATGTGCGAATTTTTTGGAAAATTTGGGATGTCATGGAGATTATTCTTTGATCTTTCATGAACAATGTCCACTTGAAGTTAAGCATTTGTTTTTAGTTGACAAGTGTTTTGGGTAACAAAGACATACTTAGACATTTTCTCGCATTTCTAATGGATGGTGGAGATTTCTATAGACTCTCATGTCGTATGAGATGATCCATTCCCTGAATATTAGTTACAAAGATTTTTTTATGCGCATTTTAGTATCTTTTTTTTTTTAAGACGTATTATGTCTTCGTTGAAAATCATAGTTACCCGATATTTATTGATATAAGAAATTTGAGGATATGATGAAGAAGAAAAATGCCAAATTTAGGGTTTCTGAGAAACCAACGATAATGGGAACACCTGGGTTGGATTATATAACGTTAGGGTTAGTGGATGCTGAGAAATTGCCGAAGTATGAATTGACGAAGGAAGATGGGATGAAATTGGCCAAGGAGTATAGTAGGGTTTTGATGAGGAAGCATAGGGCGAGACAAGCGGCGGAGACGAATCTTTTGAGGATGAAAAAGGAGGCTATTGAAGCTTTGCCTGGGGGTTTGAAGGAAGTTATAATTTATTATTTGTATAGTGAAGCAAACAAATGTGCGAATTTTTTGGAAAATTTGGGATGTCATGGAGGTTATTCTTTGATCTTTCATGAACAATGTCCACTTGAAGTTAGGCATTTGTTTTTAGTTGACAAGTGTTTTGTGTAACAAAGACATACTTAGACATTTTCTCGCATTTCTAATGGATGGTGGAGATTTCTATAGACTCTCATGTCGTATGAGATGATCCATTCCCTGAATATTAATTACAAAGATTTTTTATGCGCATTTTAGTATCTTTTTTTTTTAAGACGTATTATGTCTTCGTTGAAAATCATAGTTACCCGATATTTATTGAGATAAGAAATTTGAGGATATATGAGAAAAATAGTTTAGATCTTCAATGGAGGTAAAGTCATTGGAGAAGATCTTTTTTCGATGAGAGAAGACAACATAAAATTGTAAAAATCAAAGTTGATTGCTTCAGAATTTCACTCAACCGAGTCTTCTACCAAATTGTCATAGGGAGTAAAGGAAAACACAATGATGACAAAACTACTTGAAGTAAGACTCGTGAGGCAAATAACTAGCAAAAAAAGAAAATACATAAGTGTTATACTAGGATCTTCATAATCTATATATCATTAGTTTCCTTGAAAGATGAAAATAAAATGTTTATATTTTGTGTTATTAAAAAAAAACTAAACATTCCTCAGATTTTTGCACCAGAATTTGTCTTAAAATAATTCATACTTCTTGATTGTAAAAACCGATTCTCAAAATAAATTAAGAAAACGAAACATAGTTAAGGCGTGCACATGAATCAAGAAAACTTATGCAATGCCTACCTTGTCCCGTGCAACGACGGTTGCACCTTTTGATTCCCTATTTGTTCAAAAAGTCTATAAAACAATGGTTGAGACTTGAGAGTTACGAACCGAACAACTTTGAGGGATCAAAAGAGAAAAATTATGCAGAGACATGGATTGTTGAACAAAGTGCAGTTCATATGTTGATCCAAATAAGTTACTTAAAGATATATATGCATGCATATACAGCAATCATCGTACACATGAAAATACATAAGTGTTACACTAGATTGTTATGGGACATAATCTCTATATTACCTATTTTAATATTTATGGTAATTGACAAAGATAAAAGTTCTCATCTCATTTCACTAGGATTGGTTTCAGCATAGTTTTTAATGTAGTCTGTTGCACTTATGGGAAGTAGTTTTCCGTCGCTATCCACCTGTTTTTGAAGCTTCCAATTGGCTCCATAAGTACATTTGGTGCTAGATATGCATTGAACTACATGTGACCAACAAATATAACCAGTCAATATATAACTCACAATTGAAATCTTTCTTCTTAGTAAAATAAACGAAATAATTATATGCTCTCTAACTGCGGAAGAGGCTCCCCATAAGCTACGACCAAGCTTTTTGCTTCGTTGATCGCATCAATTGGCTCGTTTTTTACAATTACCACATACTTGGGAGCTTTGAAGCTCCCTCCGGTTAGCCATTCCATTTGCATTTGAAAACATAACTGTTAAACAAACATTGAAATGATAGTGTTATTTGAGACAGTTAACATTGCTGAAAGTCGAGTATTTGATCACAAAGACAAGAAAATATGCACTGTTCTCAAAATCGCAAGTAGAGTTTATATAATATTATTTTAATGTGAGTTGATATATGTACGAGTTTAGGAGTTGATTCCACCTAGACAAAACAAGATAATGTAAAAACTCGAGTTTGACAACCTTGAAGATCTGAGAGGTCGATCAAGGGAAATATAAAATGTATTATACTCTAATGTAAACTTTGAATTGGTTTCAGATAAAATATCACCAAATACAGGTTATTTCAAATTACCTGCTTTCCTGCAACAACAAGATAAAATCCTTTAGAACAATCACTTCAGCCGTTTTTTCTGAATCGGTTATCAGGTGAAAAAAATGTACTGCTGAAAATGTACTGCTGTCATGGATTGTTAGGAAATTTGTGGTCATAGTGAGTAGGCTCAATAACGGTTCCCTTTTGACCATTTTCTACAAGGTCAGTACCAGTTGACACCAACACATTTGGACCCTAGGACATGATAGAAAAGAAACAATTAGTAGAAATCATATAGCAAGACACAGATTATTTAATCAGCTTGAAGTACTCACTGATCTGAGTTTATAGCTAACTTTAGTATGTGTTTGGATTAACTTTGGCAGGGCAGATATCACGTCCCGAGGTAAGTTAGACATGAAAATCCTGAAGCTACAAAAGCAAGCATTTCTAAAAATAGTGAAAATTTACCGTGAATTTATGAAAACCACCGTTAAACCAAACGAGCACTTAGTTAAGGTGTTAAAGATTCAGTATTTGAATCCTAAGAAAAATACGAACATATTTAACGTACTAACAATTGTCATTAATATTATTATTTTTTTGGACAAAATTCACTAATATGTTATGACACACCTAACATAGACTTCTGTTGGTCACTCCAATGGTCTACTGCGAAAGAATCGAAATAGTGAGAGATATAAACCTTGTCCTATAGGACTCGAGTATATTATATCCCACATTTTCATCATCCTTACAACTCCGGCCTCCGCTCCATTTATCATTTGAAGAAAATAGTGTTTATAATCTTTATAACTCGCTACATTTATCATTTGAAAATGGTGTTTATAATCTTAAATATACTTTCTGTGTTCATGTATGTATTATCTATCAAACCCATACAATCGGGACTTTTAATTTGTACTAGTCAAATGTATATGGTCGTTTGAAGTCGGTTAATTTTCCAGTTAGTTTTCATTCAGCGATTCGAAGTTGACAATCACAGCGACATATCTATCACAGCAAATTCGGATTCAAACATCCAAAGGAAAGGACCAAAACAAGATGACATTTAAGCGGAGAATAAAACATACACCAACATTATTTCATTTTTGAAATCATGTAATCGAGTGGACTGGACAATCTCAATTGCAACTGTTCAGTAGTGAGCAACAATGTTCATGGAAATGTTCCAATACTATCATACATACCATATTACTATGATAGACTCTTTATCATTTGAACCACAAGACATTGGTTATATAATATAACCTACTCGTTCGTAATTTTTCATCGTCGCACAATCAAAACTACATATTATCCAAAAGGAAGAAACTAAGATTCAGCTTGAAATTTCATGTCAACTCTCGTAAGCAGGCATTTCACAATTCACCCACATCCATTTTTGATTAAGCAAAAGCAAGACCGACAAAGATAAAGCACACAGACAATTGACTGCAAAATAAGTTCCACAGATATTCTTGTGATCTTCAGCATACAAAATACATGAGCAAATCACATTCATAGGAAAAGAACAAATGCTCGTTATCAAAATAAGTCAGCCAAGTAACTAATGAGGTTTTTGAACAATGGTATCAACATTAACTAATCTACATTGATTGATAATTGAAAAATAATAAATCCTCATCCTAACACAATACCTCAGAGACTTTGGATGAAAATCAACAGCACACATTCCAAATATATTAGAGCATTTGGATGAAAATCAACAGCACACATTCCAAACACCTCAAATTCTGGTTACTTAAACAGATTAAAAATAAGAAACTCAATTTGAACAGTCAATGTGTAAATTAGTAACAACAAGGAATTCAGATTTACTAACATTATTTTAGACTAAACCACACAAAATACAAAAAAAAATCGGGCTCATGAACAGCTTGCTTAATACACCAGAAACTGAAAACTGCCAAGTCTGAGATTCAAATTACACACCTATGATTAGACTTCACATATCAAGCGATAGCAGTAAGACTGAAGTATTCATATAAAAGAATAATGAAAAGAATTCACATGTCAAGAAATTGCCATGACTCTAAGCTCAAGCCAGACAGTCCAATTTCCATCTAACAACACTGATTTGTTGCATGCAATGGATACGTAAGTTTGTTACCAGAAGGTATTTGGATTCACTAGCACTACCTACTCTTAGACCAGATAACTAAACAACAGAAACAATGAAAAACTGCCAAGACTGAAAGATTAATATCAGATAGCCACTACAAGATTTCACAAATCAAACAATTGCAATAAGATTGAAGATTCATGTCACAGAACAGTGATAAGTTTCGACAAGTCAAGTTTTCATTAATTAACACAAACATAACTCCTCCAAAACAACTATAACTATCAACCTCAAGCCAAATTCCCCAACAATACTAATCATTTCTTCTAATGACAAAAATAATAATACAGGACAGGGAAACACCCACCAATAAAAATCATATAGCTATTGTCTTCATTCTCATTCCAACATCCCAAGAACAAAACCAAAATCAACTACACCCCTCCAAACCATACATCACAACACAATAATCAGCGGCTAAAATACAACACACTACAAACAAACAGAAAACAACAACAACAACAACAACAATTTAAAGCCACAGTAACCCACAATCACAAAATCATGACAATTGAAGCCGCATCAATCACAACAGAAACAGAACAGAAAATAAACTAAGATAACAATTTATCATATTATTTCGCATTAAAATTCAGCATAATACCATATGATTATCTCACAATACAACATAAAAATTCAAAACACATCAACAATAAAATCACTACCCATTACATAACATCATATCATCATACCATAAAACTTATAAAAATCCCATCTTTTCAACAAAAAAACACGAACCCCTCAAATCTTATCAATATCCTCATCCTCAAACTCAATATAATCATTACCATCACCCTCATCATCATCCCCATCAATCCCACCACCAATTCCTTCATTAAGCCTCACACCTTCCGGAAGCTCGCTATAAGCCTTCAACAGCCTCGCCTCATCCGGCATATACTTCAAGATCACATCAGCCTTATCATCCTGATAATCACGCAACCCAACAAGAATAATATCCCCAGCAGCAATCCAAACCTTCTTGTGCATCTTTCCACGGATATGACAGAGACGCTTTGTTCCATCGATACACATCGCTTCACAACGACCGTTTCCAAGCATACGAAGAACCTGTGCGTATTCTTGTCCATCTTCCTTGAAAACAAGCTCACGCTTTTCATCATCGGCTTCGTTCTTTCCTCTCTTGCGATTCTTTCCTCCCTTTCCCTTGTTCTTCGGCATGGTTGAAGGTTGATGCGAGAGAGAGAGAGAGAGAGAGAGAGAGAGAGAGAGAGATTGAAACCCTAACCCTAGTTTTTTGAGATTGTGATTTGGGAAATTCTGTGAGTGTGTGTGTGTGACAATAAAGGTAGGGTAAGCGTGTGGGATTGAAACGACTGAGTCGGTTTTGTTAAATGGACGGTTTTGGCCTTATGTATTTGCTGAAATTTCTCTCTCTTTTTTTTTTTTTATTATTTTCAACGGTTTAGCTTATATTTTACTTGATTCCCACGTAAAATAGTTCTTTTACAAAAAATAAACAATATTTATTTATTTAAATTGATAATGAAAGTACATTTATACAATACAATTTTAAAGATGCTAAAAACAAAAGTGATTAAGAGATTTATACAATATATTTTTTTCAATCTAGAGATTTAACTATAACATTTTTAATCTTGAATTCAAAACTCATGATCTTTGTTTAAGTTAAAAGAAATTTTTTATCCAAATGTTTTTGGCTTTTTATGACTCTTGATAACACGTCAAATAATTTTAAATTTATGCAAAATATTGCATAGATGATCTATATGATATAAACATTCATTTCAACCGTTGATTTTGTAAAAAAATAAAATAAAAAATAACATTAAAATGTTGGTGAGTGGTGTTACATTATCATGTTAAATATATATTTAACCCCCCTAATTTTTAAATATTTTTTAAGTTTAATCACTACGTGAATTTTGTCAAATTTTAATCTCTTTTTGTTTTATCAAGACTAAATACATGGTCAAAAGAAACACTCACTTTTTGTAAAAAGTTTCTCAAATAGGGAATAAAATTGGAAACTTTTTATGTAAATACTAAACTCAAAAAGACGTAATTTTATATGGATAAAAAATCATATAAAGTAATTTGTACAAAAATATGAATAAATACAATAATAAAAAAATAATGATGATGAAATTACCCTTGACTTTACCTATTTTTCTTGTTATTTGCTTTGGTTTTTTATGTTTAATTATTATAAAATATAATAATTAGTGTGTCTTTTAATGAGCAAAATTGATTTCATCCAAAATTACAACAAAAATATATATATTTGTCACCCTCAAAAAAATCCAGGTTAATTTCACCATTAATATGTTATAATGTTGTCTGTTCTTGCTTCAAATAATGAAAAGTTCACATCTTTTATAGTAGAAGAGTTCAAAGAAGCAATGTTCTCTATACCACAGTGCTCTAGGTCTGATGGTTTTAGTATTAGATTTTACCAACATTTTTTAAATTTTTTGAAGTATTAACATTTTTCATGAGTTGCCTTAATACAAGTTCCTTTCAGACACCCTAAATATGACCAACATAACGCTCATCCCATAAGGCAAATTGTAGAAACAATCATGAAAATTCCAAATCAACCTGGATGCTCTTGTGTCTCATTTGTTTAAGTCAAATATTATCCAAACAACAATTTCTTGGCATCACCTATGGGCCATAACCCGAGTTATGTGTGAAGCAGTATTTTTAACGCAAAATTTATTGTGTGTGTAGAATTTCGATGGTGTATGGGGTCAGGCGCAAACATCGCCATATTGGAGGAACCATGGCTTGTTAACGGTGGCCGCAATACTTTATGCCAAGCAAGGTAGTTTTCACTTTAGAAATACAACGGTTGATACTTTGATTGATAGCACAAATAAGGCTTGGAGTCAAGAAGTCTTTGAGTACTTGGTTCAGTAGTTTTCACCACCCTCAATAATATTTTCTAGTTTCGTCCTTGATGTGGGGGAAGCTTTGGTTCTTTTCCATGTTCTCCAATGAGTCAATGACTTACGGCTATACAATGTTGCTTTCGCTCTTGACTCATTTTAACAAAGGATGTGATCCTGTTATTGAATTTGGTTTTGTGGTATTGAACAGTAAGTGTTTTTATAATTCTTAATTTGAAAACTCCCTTATTGAGTTTAATCAAAGACAAACCAATAATGTCGTTCATGCATTAGTAAGGATAGTCACATCTTCAGCTCGCTCCAATTCTCTCGTTGATGTATCAATATATATCGAACAAATGATTAAGAATGACTAACTTTGAGACAAGAAAATCTAACTGTGTTAATATTTTTTGTTAGTAGAGAGAGTTGAACCAATAATCTCTTTATCACTCAAATTTGTAGTGTTCGCTTAAAACATCAAACCAACTTATCAATCAATTTCTAATTGTGATAATGTTTTAATACTTAAAGCACCATTTTGGAAAAGTAAAAGATGCAAGAATAAATAAAAAACTTTAATTTAGTTAAAAATATTTTTTTTTAATAAAGTTAAGAGTGGGCATCTTATCCCTTGAGACAAATGCAAGATTCAATTTGGTTCATGAGAAAAATATAAGAATATTTAGTCCTTTAGTAAAATAAATAAATATGGACAGCTTAGTTTTTTTGTGAACCATCGTTGGAAATTTGTTTTTTTTTTATGATTATATCGTTTACAAAATATAATTAGGTTTATGATAATAATTAAAATAAGACAATTTAGTTCCGGAAATTAAAAGCAACAAATCACTCTCTACAACATAAAAGTTCTTAACTAGTTTTTCCTTCAGTCACTCATTTAATTTAAGGTTCTGCAAAGAAGTTATTTAGCTGGATCCCTAGAAATTAACATTTTTCATTCCTCTCGAACAATTTATTACTAATAATTAACATTTGCATGTAAAAAAATCACCTATTTTAGGCTAGTTATCTAAATAGGGGTGATGTTTTTCGTCACTACTTGTTTTATTCTAATTTTATACATCTTTCAACTTTTCTTTTTATGCTCATTATATTTATGTCTTTTTTCCTATATATACTCATGAATGTAAATATGACGTGAAAATAGCAATTATAAAACGCTCGATTCCCATGAAAACGTAAACCTTGTCTCATGTATATCACCAAATAAGCATGGTGGCATTTGTGCACAAATTACCTCTATCATGCTATCCTTGTGTTTCTCTAGAAAAGATATTAAAGTGACGTGACTTCGTAAATTAATGTACACCATGCCTTTAATCGTGTGTGAATTGGATTCCACATCCTTCACCGCATAAATCCCTATTTGGATCCTTTGTTCTTTTAATAGAATAGAATACGATTCAACAAAACAAATCTCGTGTGATTTAAGCAATTTTTAAATACGACATTAGAAATTCAACCGTGAGACCTTTGAGTAAGTTCAATTGATTCAATCTGTTCACCAAATCTTAACATTTTTATGTCTCCACTCATTGTTAAATTTTAATCATTTTGTTGAAAATCAATTTATTAGACGTTGTAAATGAATGTATTTATTTATTGTTAGACACTATAAGATCGATCAACGATAGTTGGGTCTAACAAAAGACTAAACTCTTGTAACATAACGAATCAATAAATAAATTTCGACCAAGTGATATGTTTATATTTAATATCTGACCTCTTAAAAATTGGTATGAGTCTCTTTAATAAACCTCTTAAATAACTATGGGAAAAATATTAGAAAGATCAACCTCAATTAAATAAATATATGTTAAAAGATGTCAAATTAGATATTTTTTTAAAATCCCAAGTTAAAAGAGATAACATTTAATGTCTGATATACTTCAAGTAAAATTTCCTCTAAATAATCAGTACTCCCAGAACATTGGTAAAATACTAAAAAAGAAAAATTATATAGTAGAGTAATTCATAAATAACCCTACAGATTACAGTAGAGTAATTCATAAATATTCCTTACCACATATCAAAATATTGTAATTAAAAGTAAAGATAAAGATAAAAAAAACAACTGAGTTTCTTACAATACCCATATCAAAATAAATTTATTATGTCCTTCAGTGCCCGAAGGCATGTTTTTGTCCAATCTTGTGCTTAGTTATGCACATGACCGACATTTAGCCAACCCTGCAAAAGAACCAACTTTTGGGCTGATCACAAAAATGGAAGGCAAGTTCAGAAAACCTAGATAACTCCATGCATAATCTAGATAATAAAATCATGGTCCTAACTATCCTTTCGATTTCATTCAACAGTAGACACCTAGTGCACATTGTCTAGATAGATATTGAACACTGCTACAGAAGGTTAACTTACAGAACAGTATTAGAAAAGGTTAACTAACACAACAATATCACAGAAGGTTAATTGACAGAACAAAAGCCCCAAAAGAAGACATTGACAGAACAATATTACAACAGATGAGGATTCAACATCTAAAAACAGGTCAGAGATACCAACTGCAATAAAAAGATTACAAATTGGAATCCGCATGTGTGTCACTGTCTGATGGTGAGCTCGGCCCTTAGGTGTAGAACACCATTAATGAAGTAAAGACAATCCTCAGCCATGAACGAAGTCCAGGGAATCGCAAACAAGTTTCTGTAGCCAACAGCCTTGCCACCTGTGAATGTGTAATTGCCTTTGTATTTGCTAACAAACTCCTCTGTTGGTCTTGACCTTGCTGCAAATTCATAGTCCACAGTGAAGCTCACTGATCCCTTTTCCTGCATTCCCAAAAACAGCCCAAAGCAATGGAAAGAACTTTGTTGATCCATGTTACAGTGTGCTGAAAGAAAAAACCCTTGTCCGCCCAAGTGAAAAGCCTGAGAATAAACCCGGCCAGATGGGAACAAATTGGAACACTCCTCCCGCTTTAGATCCAAGTATACTACACACTGCTGGCGTGGAAGTTCAAATTCAACCACCTTGACGGGACGATATTTGTATGCCCTCTCCAAGAAACGACGGCTCGAGCAAGCAGGCTCTTCAGCTGCCAGTGACCGTTGGCGATGTGGAACCTCTGCCTTGAAAAATAGAGCCTCAAGGACAAGCTTGGATGAAACATCATGTTCAAAGTCACTACAGGTTAAAACCTTCTTAAGCTTTCGGCAGGTCATATGAGGGAAGCGGATAAATCGTGCAAGCCGCAAGCCTAGGACTTCTCGCCTTTCTTCCAGATTGCCGTACTGGTGTCTAGCCCACTTCAGCACAAAGTCATAAACAGCATCTTCTGATGCAACCTGGAGATCATCACTAGATAATATTGCCTCTACTCCGGCTAGGGGCAAGTTCATAACCTCTTCCTGGAACCTGGTCATATACATGATGTATAATTATTAGCATTTAGCATTAAAAAAGAAATATGATATTGAGATGAAGCCAATGAAGAACTACAAAAGAAACATGTGTTTTTTCTAAAGAATGGAAAGTTAGAATCAGTAAAGTAAAAGAGAAATAGATGTTTCCTGAAAGACTTTTTGTCATGGAATCCAACAATAGAGTTCTCCAAAATGTGTATAACTATGAAGTTGACTATTCAAAAGTAACAGCCGTCCACAAAAAGAAAAGAGTTCCAACAATACACACACAAATACACAGTTTAATAAATGTTCCCCCCTCCACCCACACACATCTCTCTAGTCCCTGACAAGTCAATAGAAAGAACTTCCTAAAAGAGAAAAGGAAGTACTGTATAGGAATTGCTATAAGAGAAAAAACATATTAGAGTTTGCAGTGCTTGAATCTAAGCTAATGCAATTGAAATTAAATAAAAAAAACAAACACTTACTTGGTTATATCCTTGTATCGGCTAGCAAGATACTGTTTTGCCGCATCAGTTAGTGGTTGAACTGCATCAGCCATTAAGACACTAGATGGCAGCTCCAGGTAAAGCAATGCAGATTCAGGTGTCATTTGCATATTTCGCAACAACCGACTACAATATCTCATGCATGAAGCAACTTCAAATTTATCGGCAGCCATCAAAACATCCAGCAAACCAGGTGCTGTCTTAATGCTCAATGTGTTACTGTACATAAAGTTTAGTAGCTCCATGAGAGCAGCTTCTTCTGTAACATGCAAAAGAAGTATACCACGTTTAGGTGACTATTTGAGGGCAAAATAAATGATAAGGCAAAAAGTATAAAAAATTCACATCAATGTTTATACCAGAGGCATTAATTCTGAGGGTGACATGTCTCAGTTCCGATTCCCTCATCCCATTCGAAAAAAGCTGCAAAAGGTAAATAAACACTGCTAAGAAAACATATTTTTGGCAGAACTATACAATGTACAATATAAAGATATAGAGAAGTTGGTCTACCTTATAGAAGAACGGGCTTTTAGCAGCCAAGATCGGAGAACTGATATGTAGGGTTTTAACTCTAACAACTGCAGGTTCAGAGTAATCCATGCCCAGGTTGGGTTCATCATTGTCATTTACAGCCTCATCACCTATGTTAACATTTTCAAAATCAGACGTGTTCACATTTTCAAAATCAGACATGTCATGAACAGCCTCATCACCTAAGTCATTTACAGCCTCATCACCTAAGTCATTTACAGCCTCATCACCTAGGTTAACATTTTCAAAATCAGACGTGTTCATAGAGTAATACTGATAGCTTCATACTCAACCAAAGAAAACATTTTCCCACTTACAAGCAAAGGACAATATCATGCTTTCTGTAACATAATAAATTCCTTAGTAAATTATACCCTTATTTCATATATTGATAGTGATGATCTTCAAAATCATGGCATTTCATTGAGAAAATGTAGTGTTTCCAACCCCACTATAAAACAAGAACTTACTATGCAGCAATGCAATGGAAGATACAAACAAAGGGGCAGAAAATATATAAACAAAGGGGCAATAGGGGAGAGAACAAGTAAGAATCTCTTAAACCTAACAAGTAATAACTCAAGTATTGCGCAATTAAGATAATACCAGAAGGGGATTCTTCAACCATTGCAACAACTTCTTCCTCCTGATTTTCAGAAGCCACACAATCATCCATGTCAGGTTGGTTCCCATTCAAAATCTGCTCATCCGGCAGATCCCCAACTGCAAACAGAAGACCATATAATATCAGGTTACAACGCTGCATAATGAGAAAATAAACAAACCAACACAAACATTATCCAACATACACAAAAATATCACATAATACCCAAACATCCATCCATTAAAAGAACCAAGCTTTTTTCTGCAACTTTGGACCCAGTAATAATCACTTTCAAATTTCTACTTACGCAATACATTTCCCCAAAAAACCCAAAAATCACACCACTCTCCAGATTTATATTTACATTTGGTAGCATCCCATTAACAGAAAACATACCCAAATTTGTGTTTTCCCTTCCAACCAATTTTTTCTTCAAATAGTGATTTTTTTCTTTTCTAAAAACATCTACAAATCTAAAACCAACCTATTTTCATTTTCATCACTGAATAACCTAGAAACCGTAACAAATAAATCCATAGTAAAAAAAAAAAAAAAACAAAATACACAAATTTCTGTTTTCCCTTCCAAGTTCCCACCCATATTTCTTCCCTAAAAATCATTACAAATCTACAACCAAACCCTTTTCGTTTTCATCACTAAAGAACCTAAAAGATATACCCACAATTAAAGATAAATAAATCCATCAAAATAAACCCATAATAAAAAATAAAAAAAATAAACATTTTTTCGTCAAATTAAACAAACCCATGAACAAAAAAATTCAATTTTTCATCAAAATAAACAAACCCATAATGACAAAATCCAATTTTTCAACAAAAATAAACCAACCCATAACAAAAAAAAAATCAAATTTTCAACAAAAATGAAAACCTAGATTGAAGAATACCGTTTTCTTTCTTGATATCTTCACGTCTCCTCTTCCGATGCCTCGCCCAATCAGCAATAGAGGTACAATTTTCAGAATCAGGTTGAGGATCAACTGGATCGGCCATGATTTCAATCCTCAAAACCCTATCAGAAAAATTACTGTCATTGAAAGCAAATCCGAAATCGGCGTCGGAGCTAGAACCACCGTGAGCCCATTCGGATTCCATCACCGTGACCGGATCAAACAGATCGGAATTCAAATCCTTCATGAATGAATAAATTAAAGAAAGGGATTTTTGAGACAGAGAAGAGGAAACGGAAAAAACCCTAAGATAAGGTTGGAAATTGAAACGAAGTGGGTTTAATATAGAAGATTGTGAAAAATGAAAAAACCGTTGTAATAACACGAATTTGTTTCAATATATGTTTGAAGAAATGAAAAAATGTGTTTAACTCTCTCTCCTAAATATATATTCTTCTGGTTCATTGCCAACACAATTTTGTGTATTTATTTTTTCTTATCAGTTCCATTAAATATGTTTTTACTCTTTTTTTTTTACTAAGGTTTTTACTCCTACTATAAGACATTTTAAAAGATTTGTTTGTCCTAGATCTTCATATTTATTATTCTTTTCTATTTTCATTTTAAGTATTGAACATAACAACATCTTTTAAAATAAAATAAAAAACATAACAACACAACATTAGACAAAACAACATTCGATAATTTTTTAATATTGAATGATTTTGGTGCGCTTGCATTTGGATTATTTGGAAGGACAAAAACAACATAATTTTTACAGATAAACCAGCTTATACTCTTCAGCTTATTGATAGTGATAAGCTCCACTCGTTTTGGTGTTTAAAGACAAAGATTTCTAACTTGTCATATGATTATCACGTGTGGTGGCTTAACTCTTTTGTTGTGTATGGGCATAGGTTAACTCTGGTGTTTCTTTTCCTTTTGCACTCTGTTTCTGTTGTAATATTTTTGTGATAGTTTGGTTTTCCTTTAACATTCCTTGTGTTTGGGAAGTTTAATATAATTCATTTTTAGTTTCTTCAAAAAAAATATATTGAACAACTTTTGATCTAATAAGATTTTTTATGGACAAAAGACTAATTTAGTAATTTAAACAACTTGCACATAGGGCAAAAAGTTGTATTGCGGTTTAGTGAGGGACAAGAATTTTAGTTTTTGTCATGTCTCAAAAACAGTTATACAAATCAAACATTGTACAACTAGAGTTGTCTTGTCTTGTACTTCATTTTTCAGCAGATCAAACGTATCATAAGTCTCTATGCAATATAATAAGTGAATTTATTTATTTATTTTCTTCAAATACATTGTTTATTTATGTCCCTAAATACTGCTAATCTTTTTCGGATGTAAAAAATATACGCATTAAATTTATTGGTCGTCTTTTTAATATATTTGAAAAAGGTCGAGGTTGCATATAATAAAAGACAAGGGTCCACGAGTTCTAGCTTAACTGATAAAATTGTCAAATTTGTTAGGACAAACGTCGTGATCATGGTTCAATTCCGGTCCCATCTACTTCTGAGTATGAGTTTCAATAGTTATTTGTTATTTTGTTTATCTACCAACAAAAAAAAAAAGAGAGAGGGAATAATAAATAAGTACTAAAGGTAAAAGGCCAATCATTTTTAAATTTTTGGCTTAAATTTACTTTTGGTCCTTCTATTTTTTTTGGGAAGCATGGATTGGGACCTTGATATCAACGACCTATTTTCTGTAAAATAAGCTTATGAGTTGATATCTAATTTTAAAGTTGTGGCAGATTAGTCTTAAGTTAGTTGGAACAATTTGGTTGTTGAAGATTTTATTATTTGTGAGGAGATTACTAAATGATTGGATTCCAACAAAAAATAATTTGATCCACAGAGGGGTACAAAATATAACATCGCCTTTGTGTGTATGATGTAATTTGAATTAAATATCCAAACATTTATTTGTTTGTTGTCATGTTGCTGGTAAGTTATGGTTGGATGTTCTATCTTGTTTAGGTATCAACATAAGTTGACAAACGAGAGTTTTTGTCACATAACACAATTTATAAGTTTGGTGTATCATGGAAAGCAAGTAAAGGAACATATTCAATTGATTTCATTAGTGTGTATGTGGACAATTTAGAAGCACCTTAACCATATAATTTTCGGTAATCAGGATTCAGGAATGCATAACGAGTTCCATCCTCGACATGGTTAAGCTATTGGTATGTCATGAATTAAGTTTAAAGTTAAGGGGTTTTCTTATGATTATCATCAACAAAGCATTCAACCACCCATATGTTTATGAGAGGGTTTAGCGGCTAATTGATTTTTTTTTTTTCACTTTGGTTTGACATTGTTTTTTTCCTGTAATCTTTGACTTTTGTACATTTTCGATCATCTTTTGGCATTTTCAAAAGAAAATTGCAATTTTGGTCTCCGTTTAGTGTCTTAATTTCCATTTTTTAGCATTATATGATGTGAATTAAGAGACGTTGAAAGAGTTTCATGAAAAGTTTATGAGTTCTATCATAAAAAACTAACATATGACATAGTTAACATCTATCTGTAATGCACAAGTTACTATTACAGTAATGTCGGTAAAAAAAATTATATACATTAATTACATAATCAATTACAAAAATTGTTCTTTCAAAAAAAAAACTAAAAAAATTGCTAAAAAGAATCTTTTAAGGATTTGATGGAGTATTTTGTAATCTCCAATTTCTTTTTATTTTTGACGAATTCAAAATTTTAATTAATTTGTCAACCTATATTTCGATTGAAAATTAAAATAAAAATTCATATTTTTACCAAAAAAAAATACTAATTAAAAGTCATATTGGACTTCCCCTAAAAAAATAGTCATATTGAACTGGTCAGTTGTGTGGAGGCCGCGCGTCCTCGTGAATATAGAAAATTGGAAAATTCTAGGACCACGTGGTTGGTAATGTTACCTCTATTTTACTTACTACTATTGCCAAGATAGAGAGATTTTGGAAGTTCACATTAGTGTGTATGCTTTTTTAAGACAAGTGTGTATAAACTCTTTTGTTGATAGAATCAAGTGTGTGTGCTTTTTTATGGAATAGAAAGTGTGTATACTTTAAACATAGGAATAAGAACGATATTAGTGGATAGGATTTCTTAAAAAAAATAATCTAGTGATGTTTAAGTATGACCATATATATACATTTCTGATATATGCTTGGAACTTTACATGATTTAAAGAATGTGATGTGAAAGAAAAAATAAAAGAATGTTCGGAACTCTTGTATTGTTAGGAGATACGATATTACACAATCAACCATCTTTAAATATGCATTGATTGACGAATACACCTTCATCATCTCCGACTTTAGTTCCCAAGTAGCTTCACCATCAGGTGAATCTCCCATTCAACCATGGCTATTGGAATTTTATTACCCCTCAAGGATTTGGCATTTGGATCAACTATACGGCGACTCGGACGGATAAGTCAAGTCTGACTTCAAATCTATGGTTTCCAATTCCACTGCCTGAAAAGGATCTGGTATGAATTTTCTCAACTGGGAGACATGGACTAATACATCTGAGTATCTTAAATGGTCAAATATACCTCGGGCTGAGTTTCTATATCCTGAATACTCATCGTAACCCCAACTTAAGTGTACCCTTAGGATGACATGATTGTCTTTGCTAATACTCTAAGGGTCTCCTCCTTTTATCGCATAACTCTTTTGTTGACTTTGTGTCGTTCTCATCTTTTCTTGGTTAGATTTACCCTTCAAAGCGGTCTCCTGGATAATATATGGTCTCAATAACCCTTATCTCCGACTTCTATCCAACATAAAGGAGTCCTACACTTTCGTCCATACAACACTTCATATAGAGCCCTTCTTATGCTGAAATGATAACTATTGTCGTTGGCAAACTCAGCCACATGTAAATGATTACTCCAGTTTCCTTCGTCTTCCATAATACAAGCACGAAGCATATCCTCTAAAGTTTGAAGGGTCCTCTCTGTCTAACTGTCTATTTGAGGATGATGGGACGTACTCATCTTGAGTTGGGCTCCTAAAGCCCTTTGAAATGCTTTATGAAATTGGGAAGTAAAGATGAGACCCATATCTAATACAATAATCACTATACTCCCATGACACTTAACAATATATGAGATGAACAGTTCTACATACTGCCTTATAGGTAGATTTAACTAGTAGGAAATTAGCATATTTGATTAAGCGATCCACAATCATCCAAATCGAATCATGACCTCTTTGTGTACGAGGTAATTCACCTACAAGGTCCATGGATATCTGTTCCCCTTTCCATTGTGGAATCTCTAAAGGTTCAAGTAATCCTGGAGGTCTCTAGTGCTCAATCTCAACTTGCTGGCAAACTATTCACTTCACAACAAACTCAACAATTTTTGTTTTCCTTCCGGGATACCAAAAGTCTTTGTTCAAATCATGATACATTTTGGTCGCACCGGGGCGAATAGAAAAATTACTCTTATGAGCCTCTTCTAGAACTAATCTCTTTGATTCCGCGTCATTGGAACACACATATCCTGCCTTCAAATAATATTGCTACATCTGGTGCTAGAGTAAATTCAGGTTACCTCATTCTCCTTTTAAGATCCAAATCCAATCCTGAGCGCGTGCAATCCTTGATCGTAAATCACATGTGATTTTCCAACTTATGCACAAGAATTCCACTCTCTACATAAGTCGATGAACTTAGAAGAGGTCTAAATGTCTACATAGTTGCGTTACAATATTAAGAGGTAAAAAAAACCGAATTTGGATTTTAAAGAAGATGTTGGTTCTCAATTAAGGTTTAGGAAAACGTATATGTTGGTTTTCAAATAAGGTTTAGGAAAATGTATATATTTTATTAAATGGAATGTAATCGAGGTTAGAATATCTTAAAAAAAACCTCTAAAAAAGGACATATATTTCCAACAAAAAAATGAAAGATCGATCTTAATTTTTTATATAAGAATTTTTTTTTTTTTTTTTTTATGTTAATCCCCCGTTCACTCCAATTAGAAAATATCTTGATGGGAATTTCTTAGTAAAATATGTTGTGTTTATACATAGTGGTTTTCTTTCAATAAAATCATAAGTTGATGAAATTAGAAGAGGCCCTGATGTCTAGACAGGTTGGTTACAATATATTTTTTTTGACAAAAGGTTTGTTACGTACAATACAAATTGTAGTAAAAACCTGATTTAGACATTAAATAAGATAATGGTGCTCAATTTCAACACACATATTTTGTACTAAATTGATTGTAATCGCAGTTTAGAATATTTCTAAAAACCTCTCAAAAAATAATATGTAATTTTTTTTTTGAAAGGTGCCTCTTAATTTATTATATAAAAGTAACATTTTAATTTTTTTTTTTTATGTTAACCCTCCGGTTCACTACAATTAGAAAAGATCAACTGCTCTCAAGAAAATTTGATTACACATGCTTCAATAAAATTATATTATAATATCACTTTATGATTTTTTTTCAAAATTATCTTAGAGAAAATATAATTTGATTTGTTACACAAGTTTGATTGCGACGTTGTAAACATAATAAATCTTTATAATAAAATAGAAAAAAAAATCTTATTGCCACAAAAAATATAATAATATACAATATATATTTCCATAAAAAAAATATACAATACATATACACTTCCTAAAGAAATTTACACACAAACGTACAACTCTTGAGAATTAACAATGATACTTAGGCTATACTAGAAGTATTTGGAATAATTTCTTCCTCGCAACACAATTCATCACACTTTAGAAGTGTTTGGAATAATTTCTTCATGGCAACACAATTCATCACACAAGCAAAGATTAGTTTGTATTCATTCGGTGTGTTGCAAAATTCTTTCTCCAAAAGAGACATGGAAATTGGCCTCACCTGTAAAATAAAATAATACAAATGGTTTAATGAAGAAAAACTCTACAACCAAATATAGTCATGTATATAATTATAATTATAAACTGAAAAATAAAATAAAAGTTTGAAAGGAAGAAGAACGGTATGAATTTAATTTGTGCATAGGTTTGAGAATGCTCCATCTACATGGAGCTCCCTTCAATCCAATACGAAAAGATCAAGGTATTCTCATCTCCCAATTCATGCAAACCTTTGACCTTTGAACTTTAAGAATATTGTTACAAAGTCAGAGGTATTCATGAACTAGCAGCAGAGGTCTACCATCATCTCCTTTTAGAATTGGATTTTAGGGAACTCCATCCAAATTGACCATTATACTAACAAACTAGCAATTACTTTGTGATATGTATATATAAAAGAGAGAAAGCAAGGATTGGAATAACCATCGTTGAGAGGCCAAAGTTTATATAGGCTTAAAAATAAAACTTTAACCAAATTTGAACCATTAGATATAATACATAAATATGTTCAAAAATATAAAATAAGACATTGATCTAAAATATATTTTTTTTGGTAGTGATAAATATGTTTTATATAAGAAGAAAATATTTTGACGGAAATTTATTAGGAAAATATTGTGTTTATATTCAGTTTTTTTTAAAAAAAAATAAATACATAAGTTGATGAACTTAGAAGAGGTCCAAATGTCTACATAGTTGGGTTACAATATTTGGAGGTTCAGTAAACCGAATTCGGATTTAAAAGAAGATGTTGGTTCTCAATTAAGAATATCTCCTAAATATAATTATACACAAACGTACAACTCTTAAGAATTGACAATGATACGTAGGCTATATTAGAAATGTTCGGAATAATTTCTTCATGATAACACAATTAATCACACAACAAAAGACTAATTAATATTCATTCGTTGTGTTGTAAAATATTTTTTCCAAAAGAGACATGGAAGTTAACGGACTGAGATTTCCTGCTGTAAAAAACCTGCTGTAAAAAAGAACGTTGTTTTGCTCCAACCGTTAATTATAGATTGAACCGTTTAAATTAAATCCGTTGTTGAATCATCCTAAACAATCTCAACCATATGATTAAAATATGATGGTCCTGAATTGTTACAATGTCGTTACAATGTCCTGCTGTAAAAGCAGGAAATCCAGATCCGAAGTTAACCTCACGTGTAAAAGAAAACTACATATTGTTTAAAAAAGAAAAACTCTACGACCAAACAATGAGAATGGTCGTTACTATTTAAAACTTACAAACGATATTTCCTTCCATATAGTTTCACTTCAAATTTCAAAAAACTTGAATCAACTATCTTTGCGGGCCTCGTTGATTTTCCTTCAGCAATCTGCTACATGTGATTTTTTCTGTACAAACATACACATAAATTATTTATAAGTGAGACAGATCAATAAGAAATATATACTAGAGTTTATGACCAAAAAAATATTCAACCATGACACAGCAATCATAAGACAATAATCTATAAATTAAAATGAGTTTTTAGTTAAGAAAGACCAATTTTGGAGCTCCCTTCACTCCAATACAAAAAGATCAAGGCAACCCTATCTCCAAATTCATGCAAACCCATGACTTTGGCAAGTTTCCAATGTGCAAAGTCAAAGGTAACCATGAACAAGCAGCAAGGGTAAACTATCACCTCCTTTTAGACTTGGAGTGCGGAGAGCCCCAAATTGGGTTTATATATTAATACCCAAATTAAGCCATATAGATTAATTGTATAGAATATAAACTAAAAGAAACTACATAACTATAGTAGTTCCTAAAGAAGAGCTAGCTAGAGAAGAGAGTGTGTTGATTGAAAACATACAAAACATTGGCTTTATATAGGCCAAGCAAGACCTTGGTTTGATGTATAATCTCCCCCATTAAATTTGACCCGAATATTTTTTATTTATTAGAAAATCTCAAAATATGGATCTTGATGTTTGAGGATTGGTGAAACGGTGTATTGATTTTAACATAATTGAGGATCTTTTGCTTTAATTGTCTTATTGGAATCCACAGTTGATTAGTGTGCAATGATGCATAACTTAATTACTTAATTAATGGTAGCTTGCGTGGCTTATAATATAATATTGAGTGTTGATGACATATACTATAAAATAACAAAACCATACTCCGTTGCCAATTATGAGCAAAATTAATTTTTAGGTTTATTCAATTAATAATGTACATTATTAATTGAGTGAACCTATATAGTTAAATTTGCTTATAATTTATAACGGATGGAGTATATATAATTATAGGAAATGCTAACTTATGTCCTTAAAGCACATGTTAAGAATTTCATCAATATAAATTATGTATTGGAAATTGTGTTAATTTATTGTTCAACATGTTAATGCTAACAACTGTTTTTATAATACCTTTTAAAAAGTTTAAAATGAAAATTTTGTTTTGAGAATTTTGTATTCAACACGGCAAAACATTAAAAATTAATTTTTTACATAAAATTTATCGTTTGTTTATTTTTAATCCTTAATGAATGTTATGCAAGTGCTAGACCTTATACAAAAAAGAGAGAAATTTTTTCACATAACGAGATCTTAATTCTTAAGAATAGAATGACAATGAAAAGACTAAAGATTTTTTTTTCTTTTTTCACAACGATCGTTGGATTAGATTTCCAGTTCAATTTGGTGAGGTGATCGTCAACGTGTTTTATGTTATTCACTTAAATGCTATGAATTTATTTGCAAATATCATGTTGAATTTGTGTTTGTTTCTATATTCTCTAAAAAAAATTGAACGAATTGATAACATGATCAAAGAGATTAGGGAGAGTTTGCCGCTTATTTAAGTCTCACAAAGCTCAAAAAATTAATCTCCGCAGTTGTACACGTGAAGGACACCCAATTTACAACAAAAAAAGAGATGAAGAACCATTTCATATGAGGAATTAGAAATAAACTTGACACTTTAGAGCTTGTTACAAAGGAAAAATCTTTAATTGATTTGATAAAAAAATAATAATAAATGAATACATGAAATGCTCTCTGATAACAAACTCTAACTAACTATCTTATTTTCGAAAATATAGTTTATTTTAGTAAAAAAAACTGTATCAATTACTTTTTTTAGGAAATGTATAAGTTACTTAGTCAAGATATGACTTTTTGAGTTGAAGTAACAGTTCGGGAAGAATTGATCTTCAATATTGAGTCAAGATATGACTTTTTAATTTGAAGTAACAGTTGGGGAAGAATTGATTTTTTTTTTGTTTTTTGAGAAAAGTTGGGGAAGAATTGATCTTCAATATTTGATTTAATTTTGGACGCCCAAATCAATTCTGAGAAAAGAAAAAACAAGGTTAACAGCATTTTAAATTACCAGCCTCTTGTGTTCAGTAAAAAATACTTTGATCATGTGGTTATGAGTTCATTCACTAAACAACTCATATGAAACATGACGTGTTTAAAGATCTCCATTGATAACTTTCGGCTGAAAGATACATTGGACATTTCGTCTAGGTGTCTAAAGTGGATTATGATGAATCCAAGAATTCCTAATTTTTGTGTGGAATAAAATCAATTTCGGATTATTCATAAGTTCTAACTCAATCGATAAAAATGTCAAAATTGATAGGTCGGATGTTGTGACAAGGTTTGAACCCTATCCCCGCTTGTGTGTGTGGTTTAATGATCATTTGTCATTTTATCTATCTACCAGAAAAAATACAATTTTGGATTTGAGGTTTACGGTCTTTATATTTATGGGAAATACTAACTTGTACCTTAAGACACAAGTTAATGAGTCAAAAATATAAATAATTTGTTATAATCAATGCATTTCAATTTAATTTTTTACAAGGTTAAATTGGACAAAGAAGTCAATGATGTCTCGCATTCAAACTAGATGGGTGTCAGGGATCAATTCACCAATATAGATGTAATATTTCTACTTTTTTTGTTGTCATGTAGAGATGTTTGTAGATAACTTTTAACCTACAGTACAACCTAGTTTTCTAGTGAGAGAAACTCCAACTTCTCTCTAAACTTTCTTTCTCCTTCATTCATCGAGGAGGAGTGGTTTTAGGTCATTTTTTGACCTATAATCACCACTCTACATCTTTTTTTCCATTTTCTTACAATCTAAATAAGTGGTTTTCACATAAATCAAGTTTTTCCTTTTGTTTTTTGTGATTTCGTCGTCTAAGTGCGGCATTCTGTTGTTCGTCGTCTTGTGCGGCGTTTGATTTCGCGTCTTGTCGCGGTGTTCGGTTAGTTCCTATTGAAAGATCGACATCAGCCAATTACAAATTCAATCAATGATTTGGGCGTCAACGTTGCAGATCTGGAAGCATGAGTATTTCAGTGACTTAGATTTTATCATATTATTTGTGCTGTTGTATGCTATTAACTTGGATGTTGTGAGTTTGTCCGCAGATTCATCCTTTACGTTTTTAACGATGTTTGTATCTGATGTACTCTATCAATTTGAATGAATGAATATCGTTTTGTTTTTGTCAAAAATAAAAAATGTAGAGATGTTTGTAGTTTTTCTTTTATTTAGGCTTTAGCATCCCTTTAAAAAAAACTAATTTATTGGAAACTCCATCATGCATGGCACGATTCAATTCACTATTTTATTGCAAAGATGAAGCTTATGAATGACACAAAGACAAACTAATTTCACACTCAGTCAGCATTAGCAACAACTCCCATCCTAATCCCCAGGCCTTTTGAGGAGCCATTTGAATATTATTCTTAAATTAAGTTAGCAAGTGGTGATAGCCATTTAGAAAAAGCAAAGTTTATTTAACCTTTATTTGTCACATCTCCACCAAGGAAAAAAACCTACCTTTGCTATAGTATAAGAAGAGCAGGCGTGGATCTCACTTCTCAATCAACCAAACCATGACAGCATTTATCACATTTCAAGAGTGTATAGCATATACTAATTGACTCATCAATAAATCATAGATTTTCATGGGTTAGACGACTAGAAAAAAGGTCCATTCAATTTCAATATAAACAGTGAGTCATACAGCTAAGAAACATATACCCGTATAAGAACTTTCATTCTCTCGAGTCTCTCCAACATAAGACTAATGCCCTGTTTGGATTGAATCGAGCGCTTAAAGAGTTAAAGTATAAACACTTAATCTATGAAGATCACACAGACACCAAGACTATACTGACACGTCTACATTCATAATAGTTAGAAAAAACAAATTAACTGAATATAATTATGTGCCAGTATCAGACACCGACATGTGCTAGAACTTAGACATTGAACACACCTTCAATCAGAAATGTCGATGCTATATAGACGCTTGTCATATAAGTGCGTATGTTTAACCTATTTTTATAACATAAAATAAAATTATTTTCATTAGCAATCTTAAAGAGCTTATGGAAATAAACGGAAAATAGTTTATATACATGTCATACATTGTTTCCATAAGCTCTATCAAACAAGCTTACTAGTACTGCCACTAAATAAACTCAAATAAGTTAATCCAAACACAACCGGAAATGGGTGCTGAAACTGATGGAGACTGGCGAATCAGATAATGATCTTCATCATTCTCAATCTAATACATGTTTTTAAAGCATTAGGAAATGGGTTTACTAGTCTCAAATGATCTTCTTTAAACCAAACTATAGACATGCCATTTTTAGATAAACCAATCAAATAAATTTAAATGCACAATACCATCTACTTTTCAGGAAAAACAATGAGAAACTGCAACAGCAAAATTTTCTGCTTTAATTGATGAGATCGAGTCAAACACCAACAGATAAGTAGATATATAGTACATCTCATATAGAATGAGCAACTGTAAAAAAATTAATTATATAGCTCTGTAGTATTTTTCAAATGTTTTAATAAATTTCAGTATCCATGAATTACCATCTTTAATCAGCAAGTTGAAACACAAATCCAAAAACAATGAAGAAAACTGCCAGAAACTTGACACAATTGTCAATAGTAGCTGTTTGATTCCATTGAAAACAGCAAACTATGGAGCAATTTCAAGTCTCGGCTCAAAGCAAAAACCAGTGAAAAGCTGTAGAGGAAACCTCTTTGTTACCGGACATTTATGTGACCATTTCCATTGTTTAATGTTCATGTCAAATGTGAGGAGTGCAGGAGAACCATAACTTTGAATATATATTAGATCATCAATGCCACTGCTAGCAAAAACATCATCAAACTCTCCAAAGCCTTGGAAGTATTTGTTAGGCATTCGGACGATCTCTTCCCACCTCCTATCATGAAGAACCCAGATACCGATTCCTTTGATTATGCCCGGTCGATCAGGTTTGCCGATTCCTCCAACCATTACAAGCTCCTCCTTCATATTCATTAGGCGGGCACATGTCAGAGAACATGGTACAGGAATAGAGCTCAAGCTAGCTTGAGAAAATCGGTTGGAGATATTATATGCGATTAACGCGTGACGGTTTTCTAGTGGAACGCCTCCGGTATAGTAAACTACAAAGTACAGCACACCATTGCATATCACACTCTCATCACCGCCTCTCCACCCGGTCAAAACCTCGGTTAGTGGCGTCACCCATGCCTCCTCCTTCGAATTGTATACATGAATTGAGATATCCCACTGAAAAAAGTTTCCAGGGACTTGCTTTGATTTCACAATTGCCACGGTATAACCATGTGATTCCTTGTCGACTGAAATTGCTAATGCACCGTAATCAGAATTCATCCCTGGAGGTTTTTCAAGCTTCTTGCAAGTTTTAGTAATAGGGTTGCACATGCATAGTTCGGTTCTGCTTTCATTGTCCATGAAGCTGCTGCCATTGTCCATGAAGCAAACTAAGCCATATGATGAAGAAACGAACCAATTAGAAGTTCCGATGAAGGGGAGTTCAATGCAAGGCCATTTTCGAAGGTTAGGATCATAAGCATGACCAGATGGTTCATCAGAGCTGGTGAACATAAAATACCAAGGTTTCTGAGGTAGCAAATGTGAAGGGTTTGATAAAAACCTTTCAAATATCGTGTGCCATCTTTTACACACGCAGCTTGCTCGGAAAATGCTTACAATGGGAAGATAGGACAGGATACGCTCCAATAAATCATCAGGCAAAATTATGTCCACAGAAACAGCACTCACATCTTTATCAATTTCCTCACCAAGATCCAAATCAAAGTCCTCAGTCTCCTTCTGCATGACATCATCATCATAGTGGCTGATCCATGCTATTTCTCCAGCCATACTACAGTCGAAAGCAGAGGCCTAAGGAATATATTTAAGAACAATCAGCTAATTGTTAAAACAAAATAATAAAGAAAACCAAAGATTTTAGCACCCGGATATATACTAGACCATGGAATTTCACCTATACAGAGTGAAGCACCACTCGACACAATAAAAAGAACAATTTCAACCGCGCAACAAATAATACCATCAAAAGAACTTAAATAATACCAAATGCACACACAACAGAAAACTCTTCTGATCATGGTAAATGTACAAAGGGTGAATTTGACAAAATAAAGCAAGTGCCAAGGGCACACCCATCAGATTTTACCGTGATAAGTAGACTCACACAAAAAAGGCCATCTCCTCTTAAAATGAAAACTATACAAAATCTGAACCTGACAAGGGGGCCACATAAAGGGATAATGAGAACTTATAGTGATTACATATCTTCCAGTGTTGTCAATCGTGGAACGACAAAATAGCAATTAGTTTAAATTCCACTATGCTACAAAAGCGCTATGGCAACCATTTGACAACACTTTGAACTAAATAGTGACGTAATAGTGATTTGTATAAAATTCTACTATGCTAATGGCGCAATAGCGCCTATTTGACAACACTACTTTTATGTATCTTACAAGTCTACATGATAAGGAAAATAATACTATAGCTCTTACTACATCAGAAAATTTGGTCTAGTCCCTGAGTTCCTAGGTCAGATAACAAACTGATTTCGTATTAGCAATCAAAGACAAGTCCTGCACGCGAAAGAACCTAAAAATGGTTTTGATGTTTTGAAACATTGATATGTACTAGTAGTAGCACTAACAAAAAGCCAGGTAAAACAATACAGTGCACATGTACGAATTTCCAGTGAGTTTAGCAAAATCGCTGTAAACCACAACTCAAATACCCACCATAATTCCATACATAAACATACAATATTGAAAAACATAAAAACACAAATCTCACATTCATCATATGAAAGTATTTAACAAACAAAAGTTATTCTTACAAATTCACATGTGTATCACATTATGTTCAGCACAAAGCACAATTAAAAACCATCCCAACAACTCATAACACTACAATTGTCTGATTCATTTCAAGCAATTAATATGGTATTAAAATCCAAATTTTATAGTGGAAAAAAAAAACATTTTTCCACAACAAATTGTAAAACTTCCCTCTTGAATTGATTAAATACCTACAAATCAAATATCAAATCTTGAAATTATTAATAATCAGCAGAAAAAACAATCTCCTACAGAAATCAAATTCCAAAAAAAAAAAAAATACAGATCAATGAACACAGAGGAACACCAACAAATATTAAAAAAACAACCTTAAAAAAGGCAGAAAAAAAACATTTTTAGGATTGAAAGATGAAACCCATGATTAAAAAAGAAGAACCTTAAAGAAAGTAGATACCTTTGTTTGAAAGAGTGAGAGCAGTAGTGTCAGTGTGAAAAAGGGTGCGAATTCATTGAAGAAGAAGGAAACCCTAAAAGCTTAAACAATGAAATGGGTTGTTCTAGATTTGGTTGAGAAACGAGGAAAAGCAATCACACTAAATAGAGAAAGAGAGAGAAACAAAGACAGAGTTGTTTTTTTATGCGACAAAAACGAGATGAAGTGAGTGCGGTTTTATTTGGCTTTCGGAAGTGCATGAACTTAGATCTCAATTTAGTTAAGGGAATGTTTGGTTCTCCTTGATAAAAAATCATTTTGAATTAAGGGTTAATAGGTCTTTACCCCCTGTAATATAGGTCATTTCTAGTTTTCCCCTGTAAAATATTTTTTTTTTGATTCACCCCCTGTAAAATGTTTTTGTTTTGATTTACCCCCTAATAAGCCAAACAAAAACCA
>Ga0315915_1001440_pt1 | contig 28810 bp, 20 predicted proteins | sample MpolbnodulesMG_FD_207738 | JGI IMG/M metagenome (GOLD analysis project Ga0315915, IMG submission 207738) | Medicago polymorpha root nodule microbial communities from Los Angeles, California, United States - branched nodules | ecosystem: Host-associated > Plants > Roots > Nodule | place: USA... | reverse complement strand
AAATAGAGCATCAAAAAAATCTATAACAAATATATAAATTCATGTCAAAAATAAGAAAAAGACTTGCCATCAACAAAGCCTCAACTAATTTCAAGTGATCCTTTGATCAAAGGGAATGGCTCATAGCTAATACTAAACTTGACAAAATGTTATCTGCACTATCCTCCCCACTCTCATATTCACTTTCACTGAACTCATACAACACCATAAACCAATTAATTTTGATATCATATAATGCACAACGTCAAAATCAAAGAAAAAATGAATATTTAGTTGCTCTAAAACTCACAGAGAATGATCTGATAAACACATCTACGAATTAGCGTAGAAGAGTCCAGAGGCTCTGAAATCATCTCATTCATTGGAGAAGAATAACTCTGTATCGTATTAGCTAGGTTCCATCGTTGTGACCGTCAGAACTCAAGGCCATGGATCGGCCCCCGAGTTCAGTGCCGCTGGAGGTTAAAACGGGAGAAGCATAAAAAGAGTAGAATCATTACATTCACTTTCTTGTAGTGACCAAATCGGAGGAGTAAAGGGTAGGGTGATGAGGGAAGAAGAGAAGAAAGAGAAGGAAAAGAGGAACAAAATTCAGAGAAAGAGGTGAAGATAGAACGATAAAGAAAAGATGGGTGATGAATATACGCTAGCTCAACAAGTAGGGAAAAAAATTGGCAGCTTTGAACTCCTCGGCACTTAAGTGCCGATGGAGGTATTTTTTTTTACCAACTGAGCTAAGCCCACGAGGACAACTAGCTTAAAAACTTATAAATAATACATAAAAAGTTATTTATTTGCATAAACCGTTTAATATAAGCATTGAGATCATTGCCGGAAGGTATCCAACACCTCCCTTCAATTGAGCTTTTGACTATTCATGGTTGCTCAAAGTTAAGGGAGTGGATCAAGGAGAGATTAGGGGGAGATTGGAGCCAGATACAGTACATTTCAAAATTACGGATCTCGTTGCAGAATGGAGAAAGAATATACATTTGTGGAGAGTGGTAAGATCTGTCTTCTCTTTCCACCCTTCTTTTGATTGAATGTCTTAGTATTTAGTCCCAAGTTTTAACCATATATGCCAATTACTTTAGATTTTTCGATATTTTATACCATAGCCTTTTCTAAATTTTGGGCTGTAAACAATTTAGATGGAATGCTTGTGATTAAAATTTCTGGCACAACTATCTTGGATGCTGTTGAGGAGATTTTGAGCTGTGAAACAGAAGTTATTTACTAGAGTGTTCTATCGGAAGTTATTTTGGCTTAAATGCACTTTTGGCCTCCTATGTTTGCCGTCGTAGCAATTTTGGCCCCCTAACAAAAAAAATGTGATTTTAAGCATCTATTTTTGCCATGTTTAGGGAAATATGCTCTTCTGTCCCTTTATCTTTGCAAGAAAGTTGCAATTATGACCCCCTTTTTGGACACGTGGCGGCTTCTCAGCATAGTTAGGAAAGTTAGGGGGTCAAAATTGCATTGTTTTTGTTAGGTGGCCAAAATTGCTACGGTGGCAAACATAGGAGGCCAAAAATGCATTTAAGCCTTTTATTTTTCCATTATTGCTGTTGGTAGAGGACTCTTAGCAACTAGTGTGGAGGTGACAATTCAGAACATTGTAATCCTGTTTAATGGAACAACCATTTGTGGTATAAGGCCATATTGTTTTTTATAAAGAAAACCATTTGAATTCCATTCTCGATCAACAAATGCAACTCAATATAATAATAACAGGTTTTAAATACATTTTGTAGCTCACAAATATTATATGCATAGAAAAATGTAAATGCCGTCTGTTAGTCACAAACTAATGATATGAAATAGTCATGCATTTCTTTGTAACTTGTAAGTGACGTTTACATTGTCAAACATTGAAGTGCATGAAGCAGCACTCTCTATCCTACTCATGTATTATATTTGTTGAATAATTTATACATGAGCACTTAATGTAAGTACATATGCTGTAAGTACTTTAAACATTTAACCAAATAAAGTCAATATCATTTGTAATGTATAACGCCATTCAGGACTGTTAATTACACTATCAACTTCAGGGTAGCTCTACTCTGATACAATGTATATAGAATTTTGCTTTCTCCCACCATGATATTCTCATTCCTAACCAAACTTTTGAAAATACCCCTGCGTGAATTAATTTTCGCAGCGTGAGTTAACTCAAACGGGGTGTTTTTTCATGTTTAACACCTGCGTGAGTTGAGTTAACTCAAGCGGGTGTTATACCCGGCGTAAGTTAACACAGACATCGTGAGTTAACTCACACAGGGGTATTTTCAGAAGTTTGGTTGGAAACGAGCAATTTTTGTTGGGAGAAGAGCAGAATTCTTGTATATATTGAATGATTTGAATTCTGCTCTTCTCCCAACAGAAAATGCTCACTCCCAACCAAACTTCCCAAAATACCACTGCGTGAGTTAACTCATGCTGGGTATAACATCCGCTTGAGTTAACTCAAGCAGGTAGTAAACATGAAAAAACACCTGGGTGAGTTAACTCACACTGGGTATAACACCCGATTGAGTTAACTCACATAGGGGCATTTTCAGAAATTTGGTTGAGAATGAGCAAAACGTGTTGGGAGAAGAGCAGAATTCGGATGGTTTTGTATAGAATGGACTCATTAAAAGTAGGGTTAATTAAGTTTGAGTGTGGTAGAATTCTGTATATGATTTGCGACCCACTTTCCGGCTTGGAAACTCTTTATTTATACTAAAAACCTAGATGGCGAACCACTAAGCCCACTAAATGGAAGCCGTTTCAATGCTTGAAATTATGCTTTCCCGCCTTTTGCTTGACTTCGACGCGAATTGGCTCTTTCAACCTTGCTTTGTCGGACATTTGGCTATGCGCTCTAGGCTTGATATTCTGTCGAGATTCTCCAAATGTAATGAGATAGCTCTTCGATTCCTGCAAAGTAAAAGGTCAAACAAATGTTGACCATATTAAATGAGCCTGTTAAATTTGCAGGCTAACAACATTTAGATTACTCAAATTTTCGCGTAGAGCTTGGAAAATTGGGGAGTAAGAATATACATATATATATATATATATATATATATATATATATATATATATATAAATAAGGTAAGTTATATATCGATGAATGTTCCATCGAATTCCATCGATTCAGGGATTTATCTTCTTTGAATTCAAAGAATATCCTATTTCGCTGTGATATATGGAAGAAAATTTAAAGAGATAACAAGTAGATTCGATTAAATTGCTGAAAGGATAGATGTTTCTTTTACAAATTTTACAAATTGATGTTACTATTAAAGAAATGTCTATTGAAGCGGCTGGATGGCACAAAACCACCTCAGCTATTGCTGAGCCTAGAGTTTATGGACGAGACGATGATAAAGAGAAGACTGTGAAGTTTCTTTTCAAGTAAGTGCAAGGTCTGAATTTGTTTCAATATATACAACTGTTGACCTAGGTGGAGTTAGAAAAACAACTCTTGCCCCAGTTGCTCTACAATGATCATGCAACAATTTTGATACAAAATTTTGAGTATGTGTGTGCCCATGGTTACGCCTGTCTACATAATATTAATGTTTGCGTTTAAAAGTCCATGTAATCTAGGTGATATAAAATAACAAGATAACTTATATCATAATTCATAATTTATTGAATAGCCTATTAATATCTGCCTAAAATATAAAATAAATAAATTATAGTTCTTTTGACAAAAGAAAAATAAATTCTAGTTATCTAAATTTAAAATATTATCAATAATATTAGTGTTTTATGTATAATATTTATTGAAAGTCCATATAATTGTAAAGTAATAAAAGAAAAAAGATTGTTCATATTATAACACGTGATTTTTAGTGGTGGTATAACCCGTAATTTATTGAACAAATGTTAATGCCTACATAAAATATGGATATTTCAATGCCCCCTGCAAATGGACGGTGGGATTTGATCCATCAGATTAGTCAGTCATTGAGCCGGATAGTTTTTTTTTTTAAAAACTACTTAAAATGTAAAATAAAAAAGTCTTTGGGTGTGTTTGTTTCTAGGTTTGTAATATGATTCTTGGGAATGTGAGATTGGAAATGCAACATTCCCATGTTGGTTTTCAAGTTTTGAAAATTTGTTCTCAAGAATGTTATATTCCCACGAATGTTATTTACACATGATTTCTCCTATTGTTATTCTTATGCTTAAAGGATGTGAATCTAACATTTCCATGAGAATAAAACTCAACTTGCTATAAATTCTCACTATCATTAACATTTATTTCCATTTTTATTTTTAAATTAATTAATTTGCAAAACGTTTCAATGAAATCTAAATTTTTACCAAACACATGGGTAAGAATGTTATTCCTTGTAATATTATTCCTAGGAATGTATTTTCTTCCCTTGAAACAATCAGACCCCTAGTTATCTAAGTTGAAAAATTATCAATAGTGCGTGTTTATAATGAAAATAATGAGCACATCTAGGCAAATAAAATTATTTCCGTATAAATATATAAAATAGGTTAAAATAAATAATTAAACAAATAATCATCTAAAATTTTCTCGATTAATTTTTTATTGAAAAAAATGAATGAATCATCTATTAAATTTGACAAAATCTATGCTAAATGAAATATAATTTAAAACGAAATATAATGAAGGAGAAAACTAAGAAATAAATAAATAGCATTAAATATGTACAAAACTCATGTGAATTTCTTTATGTGTTTTTCATATGATATTTAGCTAAAAATACACTTATCATGAGTAGTTATTTATCAACCATTTGAAAAGCACTTAAGAAAATGCACCTAAGTTTTTTGTTAGGGCAAAAGTAAGGATACAACTCAGGTGCATTTTCTTAAATGCTATTCATGTGGTACTTCACATAAGATACTCACAACTACCTTTGATTTCTTAAATCTTCAACTTTTTCAAAGTTTGTCATAACCACAAAATACGAATTTTAATTGTGAGAAAAACCACACCAAAAGTATGTATGAAAAATGGACTTAAGTTTTGTCTTTAAAATAAATGTTTTTTTTGAAAGAAAAATATTAGGAATTAGTTGTTACAAAAGAATACAAAGTAAATAAAAAAATAAAAAAATGATCAAAATAAGTATAATAGTATTAATATACTTATGAAGAGAAAAAGTAATTGTAACAGTAGCAGTAATTAGGGATGTGAAAAGTTTGTATGCATGATATACGTAGATAAAAGCCACCATTGGCATAAACTGGATAACTTAACAGATACACATAGATAAAATAAATTGATATTTTCATTACTTTAACTTAATGAATACTGTATCTCAACACACAATTTATAATATTAATTAAGATGTGCAGTTTGTGTAGAAATATGTATACCATATAAAAAATCGTTTTTTTTAACGTGTTAGTATAGTTATCTCCATGATATTTGAATCTGAAGATGTTGCTAAAAGATAGAAAACGAAAAAAAATTAAACCCTATTTAAAATAGCCACTGTGGCCAAATTCAGCTAATGTGTCTTAAGTTTGTGTTGGGATAAAATAATATATAAATTAAAAGAACACATACTTTTTGGGTTCTGATTGGTTAGTTTGAATTTAGTGGGATCCATTTTAGAATTTTAAAAAATGTAATTGAGTTGTTTAAAAAAATAGAAAAATGTAAAGTAATATAATATATTAAGTGTGGTCTATTTATATCACAAAATTGAATGACATGGATGTGAGTGCTCTTACACAACCACTACTTTAGTTAAAAAATTTGCATTTTTCTCTTCACTGTTGCAATGTTCTAAATTGTATTACTTTGCTTGCTTTCTCTCTCCAGTAATGAAATCTCATTTCTCCCACGTGTTGTGGTAATTTTAGCTAGGTTGATGGCTGGGGTGTTGTCAATCTTTAGAGTCACAATTTCATTAATCAAGTTCATAAGGGAAACTACTTGATATGCAGAGAGTGATGTATCTATATTTGCTGCTATACATGTGGAAAGAGCAACTACTAGTTCTCTCTTAGAGCTCCAAGACATCGATGCTCCACCATATATAGAAGAATATATAGCCAGAAATTGACTTTCTATCCTCTGTGTCTCCACACCAATTAGCATATATGTAGCCAACCAATTTGCATATCTTCCATCTAGCCCTAGATGCATCATGTATGAATCCATGATCCTCTGTACCTATTGGATCCTCTAGACCTCTTCGATCCTCCATACCTCTATTCCTAGATGGAAATAAAATTCCACTTTGAATCTTTTAAGCATCGTCTAGCTTAATTGATTTGGGTTTAGCTAGAAATGATATGTGCACAATCTCTCCTTCTTTGTTTACATGAGTGTCAAGCACCGTTTCACATTCTTGAAGTCTTGTAGGCAACACTTTTTGCCTTGTTGATCTCCCAAGCTTAATTTCAATTTGTGTATTAATTGTTGTTCAGCAAACCATCTTTAAAAAATATACTATATGAGTTTTTCTTCGCCCCATTCTTTCACTTCATCAAATATTGTCAAAGTATGGCTCATATATAGAAGACATAGAAGACAAGGAGCGGTAGACACATTTGGGTAATTAATATTTTTATATGCATATTTTACTTAAGTTGACTAAACAACCGGAACGTCGTTAGATACATTTGAGTAAGCTAATATTTATATGGGTAGTGTTAACTTGTATCCTTAGGGTACATGTTAAGAAATCCAAAAAAAGAAATATTTTCTTAAACTTTGTGCATTCAATTCATTAAAACATTAAAAAATTAAATTTAATGCACGCATTCCAATACATTATTTCTATATTTAGCTTCTTAACTTGTGCTTTAAGGGCACAAGTTAACATTTCCCTATTTATATATATTCTCTAGTTCAACTAAAACACTACTCTTTATATCCCTTTGATGATGCACAATTGCAACTCTTACAAATCGTGGTTACACTTAACACAACTCCATAAAGTTAGTTTGTGAGGGGAAGATTGTCCCCATTTATAAACATATGTTCATGTTATCTTTTGTCACATCCGATGTGGAACTCTTTAACAAACCCTTTCAAGACAAATACAATTGTGCTTGGTTCATGGACATAAATGATGGGTGGTCAGATTACAAAAATCTGATAGCAGGTGGCCTAATAGATCTTAACAGAGACTCTGATATCATATTAGAACTCGTGGTTATGCATAACATAACCCCACTTATAAACACAAGTCTAGGTCATATTTTGTTCGATGTAAGACTTTTAACAATAACCAACATATAGAATTGATTTTCTCAATATTAGATATTTTCATAATTTAAATTTATAATAAAATATATATTTTTGAATGTTCTGATTTTGGGTTTTTTGGCCTATGATTTGTAACCTCTAAATACTTTTAGACATGTGAAATTAATTCTGATTTTAGGTTTTTGTCCTATGGTTTGTAGCCTCTAATTACTTTTAGACATGTGAAATTAATTTTGACATTTTTCCACGTTTGTTTGGATATGCTATGGATATGCGACAGTTAAAGTTATAAATAGCGGCTTCATGTATTTTAACTTGTAGCTAGAATTTTTTATTTTTACATATTAGTTACTTTAGTCTCCAAAATTTGTTAAAGATAATTTTACATGAACATCTTCAAATATAAACCACTCAACTCATTTCTACCCCTATTTAGATGTCAGGGCGGTTCCACCTCTTAGTGAGGGGTGCAACTGCACACCCTGGGATTTTAAAAATTACTGTAATTATACTAGTTAAACTGCACTTGCACACCCTGGATTATATGTCTTGCACCAACACAAGTTTAATCCAACGATTTTGCACTCAACCAATGCTTTTTGTCTCACCTGACACGGAACAGGCGTTGCGCATACAACATTTTTCACTTCTCTACTGTCAGCACTTAGCTTTTGATTTGTTCAAGATGAATTTAGATTACCTTTTACCCACTATTTTACATTTTACTCAATTATTATCATCTTTTTATATAATGTCCGGTATAAAACACTTTTTTCGATCACATTTATAAACAATTTTTTTTTCTTTTTTTTCAGATTCATTAAATAAGTGATGTATATGAACTATATTATACTTGAGATACATCGATTATTTAGTAAATAAAAAAATAAAAATTGTTTATAAATATGACCAGATGGAATATTTATTAATTTAATTTAAAAAATTATCATTTTGCTTTTTCAACGTGATATTAATTGTTTTTTCTTATTATAGTTCTAAATTAATATTGTCTTCACTGCTTTTAAATTAGGGAAATGTTAACGAGAGTCTCTGTGCTTTCTTTAAGGAACATTAATAGTAAGTTTTTATGAAAATATGAGTAATATTTGACGTTTAAAAGAAATATTTTTTAAATTTGGGGTCCTGAAAGAGTGTCATGGGGCATTTGTTAACAAAACCCTTTAAATTATTGTATTTTACTATACATTTATCACAATGCTTATAAGACAAACGGTCATGCATAACGATGTCATGTCTCTTAGGTCTACAAATATTCTATTTATGATGATTATTTTCGTCATCCAAGACAAAAACATTTGCACCCTCCTGATCCAGGGTCCTAGATTCTCAATATTAGATATTTTCGTAGAATTGATTCTAATTTAAATTTATAATAAAATATATATTTTTAAGTTCTGATTTTGGGTTTTTGTCCTATGATTTGTAGCCTCTAGTCACTTTTAGACATGTGAAATTAAGTTTGACATGTTTCCACGTTTGTTTGGATATGCTATGGATATGCGACGATTAAAGTTATAAATAGCGGCTTCATGTATTTTAACTTGTAGCTAGAATTTTTTATTTTTACATATTAGTTACTTTAGTCTCCAAAATTTATTAAAGATAATTTTACATAAACATCTTCAAATATAAACCACTCAACTCATTTCTGCCCCTATTTGGATGTACCCCGGTCTGTCCCTACCAATGAAACACATTAATAGGTCATAAACCAACTGAATTGCATGAAGAGAATCTGAATAGCATACAACATGATGATGACCGGTCTACCAACACAAATACAAACCATGATACAAAGAAAAAAATCTCAACATGGATGATACAGAGTAAAATAAGTATAATTTGTTACAATATAATAAAAATTTATATTATAGATGTTATATTATTGGTATCAACGAAAAAGACAAAATATGTATATCTATACTTTTAATCAAAATAAAAAATTATCTACACTTATACTTTTATTCAAAATCAAAATTGCATATTATTTGTAATTTATATGCATTAACATGATAAAAAGAGCGGACATCACTACTCGTTTCAACGCTAGTGTAACGTAATATTAGTGTGGTAATTCTTTCCATTTTAAAAGCGTACAACCCAACGAAGTAACCATTGCATTTCATATAGAACAATGGAACTGCCATTTCCGGTAGGCCATTGGACAGCTACGCATAAATAAGTCAATAGAAAATCTAAATTTTACAGTAGTAATCAGCAAAATATGTAACAAAACAAATACTACTATATACGGCAATAAATAATTTATGCGCACATATTTTATGCTTATATATATATACGGATCATTTTGAGAACCATAAGTTTCATATTTATGAGCCAAAATGTGTTTCAGAATGAGAAAGGAACTCACTAGAGAAGAGTTAAAAGAGAAAGAGAAACGGGATAAAGCTAAGTTGAAGGAAAAAGAAAGAGAGGCAGAGAAAGGAGAAAATCATATTATCACAGGAAAAAGTGATAAGAAAACTAGAAAAAGAAAGAAAAAGATATGAAGAGTTGAAAAGAAAAGAAAAGAAAAGGAAAGGAAAGGAAAATAATCTTAAAAACAAGACAAGAGAAGATATATTAGAGAGTACTCCATGGATAATCATCTATACAGCGTGTCTAATTTTGTTGTTTGTTTTTTTCTTTGACTAGAAAATTTTGTTATTTTGTTTTATTTTTTAGAGAAATTTTGATGTTCTCCTGATTTTCTACGTAAGCTATTATTAAGATTGGTCCAATAGTGAGCCATTTGAATACTATATACATATAATATTATTTTTTTAACAGGCTTTTTGTTTATTTTATTTTGGGTAAATTACACCGGGGGTCCTTTAAGTTTAAGGTTTGTAACAGATTTATCATTTAAGTTATTTTGGTCACACATAAGTCCTTTAAGTTTGAGATTTGTAACATATTGGTCGTTTAAGTTATTTTGGTCACACATAAGTCCTTTAAGTTTGTAAACTTTTTCTATTTAGTCCTTCTAATAGCCAAACAATGATGTGGTAGAAGGAATAAATCGAAAACGTTTACAAACTTAAAGGACTTATTTATGATCAAAATAACTTAAAGGATCAATCTATTACAAACCTCAAACTTAAACGACTTATATGTGACCAAAATAACTTAAATGACCAATCTGTTAAAAACCTCAAACTTAAAGGACTCATTGTGTAATTTAGCCTTTTATTTTTCATAGTCTCCCAAACGTTTGTATAGTTGTCTTACATAGTGAACCAATTGTTAAGCCTCTTGTGTAATCGATTTATTTATTTTTTTTTTGAAAATAGAGTAAATAGATTGATTTAATTGGGTGAGGGTTCAACTAAGCCCCTCACCAGTGGACCATCTAAAAACTATTGTTAGATCTAACAAACAGTTTAGATTTGTTTATAATTAAAATGAGAACATGAATACATTTGCACACACAATTATACCCTTTCAGTTTTGTTTGTGTTTGAGTGGTATTGGAAATTTAATTTAAGTAATTAATTCAATTCAAACATGCTGATCACACGACGATGCTTACGTGCGGGGTCTATACATCTCGTTTAAATAGGTCTATCGCTCCTAAGTCGGGTTGCACCTGCTGATCGGACGGTGATCCTTACGTGCGGGGTCTTACCGTCTCTAAGGTAATTGAAAGCATAAACTTAAATTGGCGATCCAGTTTTTCCCAAGGCAATGAAGGTCAAGGTTTCATTAGGTCGACTCATTTATCAATCTTAGGAAACTCATAACACACCCTCTCTCCGCTCTTAGTAGTTTTACAAACGGGCAGCCCTATCTCGTCTACCTTACCAAGGGTTTTAAGAGAATGGTTCTATTAAGCTACGACTTATTTCCTTCAAGCAAATACCTGTTTCCTTAATTAATAACCAGTTACATCCTAGGTTCAGCAGAGTTACTATTCAATCTTATTAATGTCACCTCCTAAGTACTTACTACTAGGGTCAACTTGACATCGGTATCTATTGCTAATTACTAACTAATTACTTCCTAAACATATAGTTATTAGTATAATGCTATAAATATCAAGATATAAGTAGCATCCTTCTCAAACCCTAGCCGTCACCCCTTTCTTCTTCTTCTTCTTCTTCTTCTTCTTCTTCTTCTTCTTGTTAGAGGGGTGATTTAGGGTCAATTTGACCCAAAAATCATCCCTCCGAGTTGTTTTTCCTTACATCCTAATTGAATAAGTGGTTTCACATATTTTCTGTTTTCTTTCGTTTGTTTTTGTGATTTCGTCGTCTCTGAACGACTCTGTTTTGATTTTCCGTCTTTGTGCGGTATGTTTTTGATTTCCCGTCTTAGTGCGGTGTTTATTTGATTCAGGTTGAAAGATTATCTTTGAGCAAGTGCAGATCCGATCAATGACAATGATTTTGGCGTCGTCAACGTTGCAGATCCGGAGACATGAATATTTCGGAGACTTTAATATAGTCATATTAGTCATATTTGTAGGCATAGGTACTTTGCCGTTTTATGCTATTAACATGGATGCTGTGAGTTTGTTCACAGATTAATCCTTTTTGTTTTTAGCGAATTTGGATTTGTATTGTATCGATGTACTCCATCAATTTGAATGAATGAATATCGTTTATTTTTGTCAAAAAAAGAAAGAAAGATATAAGTAGCAAGATAGTAATAACAATATTAGGCCATGTTACAACCTAAGTATCTAATCTAGGGTTGCACCAACTACAGAAATAAACTAAGGAATTCTCTAATAAAACTTAATAGCGAACAAAAGATAAATAAAATAAAAACGACATTATATTAAATAAATATCCAACAAAAATAAATAGAGGTTCATCTTAGAACTCTAACCTAAAAAGAACTAGTTACACATGGTAAGTAAAAGCAAATTACTAAACATAAAAACATGCCATAGAAAATCAAGGAGAAGATAGAAACCCTTCTGAAGCTCCAAAGTTGTCTTCCTCTTGAACTGCCACAGTTCTGAACGAGAAATTATGAATGAGGAAGGCTAGTATTTATAGTGAGAGTTTCTACCTGGATTTTGGCTAAAAGTGCGGGTTTTGCACAAAATAAAAGCAGGAAAATCGTTTGCTCCCAGCATTTTTGGATGCACGGGGCGCATGGCTAGCATGCTAGGCGCATGTGAGTACGGAGCAAGCCATTCCTTAGGCGCATGGCTTGTTAATTCCATGTGTTAGGCATTTTTTTTCATGTGTTATGCATTTTTCCATGTGCTAGGAATTTTTCCCATGTGCTAGGCGCATGGTGTCTGATCCTTGGCTTAAATGCTTCGATTTTCCATCATTTTAGGTCTTTGTCTTCAAATAACTTGCCTCGGAACTTGGGAACAAAATTCCTCCTTGTTGTAAGTCTCTTGAGGCCTCTTGAATCTTCAATCTTTGTCTTCTTAAATCTTCACAATTCTTCAAATGTTCTTGATTTGCCGATTTGCATGATTTCTTCGTGAATTACTTCAGAAACCCCCTAAAATTTTCGGGAAAACTAGAATTACAGACTCAAATATAGAAAACATTACAGAAGTCTCGAAATCATATGCAATTGTCCTAATACTCCTCCTTTTTGCTGCTAAAACCTATTGAAAATAACTGAAAAACATGCTAAGAATAACGTAAGATGACCTGTCATCACAACCCCAAACTTAAATTGTTGCTTGCCCTCAAGTAACAAAAGAAAAACTTAATTTATTCTTTGCATTTTTTGCACGAAAAATATACCTTTCCGAGAGTTGTGCTTATGAATCATTCATCACATTTATAGCAGAGCAGCAACTAACTAACCACGGTACATTCAAGCTGGTCCGGCTTGGTGAAAGGAACCTACGTATGTACTAATTATTTATCGAGAAATGTTAACCAGTGCCCATGGGGCAATCTTTAAGACCTTTAAATGATAAATTTTTTTTTTGGAAAATTCATGGAAACAATGCATCAGAAATTAAAATATTTTTATAAAATAATTTAAAAGGTGAGTTGCATTCATTTATTATAAGGATAGTGAAATTATATATATAGACACACACGAGGTACTATACAATTACATGAGCAATAGGTGGGTGGCAACTGCCCATCTGCCCCTATTTGGATGTACCCCGGTTCATCCCTGCCAATGCAACACATTAATGGATCATGATTCAACTGAATCACATGGAGAGAATCTGAATAGCAAACAACATGATGATGACCGGTCTACCAACACAAATTCAAACCATAATATAGATAAAAAATTTCAATATGGATGATACAAAGCAATATAAGTATAATTTGTTACAACATGATAAAAATTAATACTGTAGTTTTTATATTATTGGTATCAATAAAAGAAGATAAAATATGTATATCTATACTTTTAATCAAATAAAAAAAAATTATACCTATACTTTGATCCAAGATCAAAATTACATACAAACTATTGTTCGTAAATTATATGCATTAACGATAAAAAAAAAAGCGGATATCCGTGCCCGTTTCAACGCTGGTGTGATATAGAGCCCGTTTGTTACAGCTTTTTTAATAATAAAAAAATTATTTAAAAAAAAAAAATCACTTTTAAGAGTATTGCATCCGTTTTTTTTTAACAAACCAAAATGGAATATAACATTAATAAGAGTGGTTCATCCCACACAAGATGTGCAAAGAGAAACACTACCAAAATTTACAAAATTAAGTCATCAGTGTCAAGAGGAAAAAACGCCGCAATGAAACTTGAAGTAATAATAAAATTACACCATAACACCCATACATGCTAAAGGGTGCCGCCACCAATAATGATACTTGTAAGCAAAGATGTGCATATTAGACATTAGCCAAAGGAAAGAAAGCCGTTTAACTTTGTCCGCTATGCTATGTGAATCCAAAGCGATGTTATTAAAATCTCGATTATTCCGCTCCTCCCAAATAACCCAAACACAAGCTAGCCAGATTAACCTGAGGAACGAATGAGAAGAACGCGGTAACCCCACGAGGTGTCCGAACTGAAGAAGATGATCGTGAGCCATATTAGGTGCGACGCAGGAGAGGCCCAACCACTGAAAAACCAAGAACCAAACATTGCTAAATGTGTCGTAGCCAAAAAAACAAGTGCTTCATGGTCTCAGGACAACCACACCCCCAAACACAAACATTGTCATCAATTGAAGTACTCGTCGTCGCACCAGGTTGTCTTTTGTTGGAAGTCGATTGCGAAGTAGCCTCCATGCGAACAATGAAACCTTTAACGGTGTTTGCCTATGCCACACATCATCAAACAATCCACTTTCTGGAGGTGCATCTACCGTCGTGAGAAAATGGTAAGCTCCTTTAACCAACTTTTAAAAGAAATCAGATTCTAAAAATAGCTTCAAATGAAAAGCTGTTCAAAGCAGCTTCTCAAAAAATAGATTTTTTTTAGAGGAGAGAGAAAATAAAGGTTAAAAGATTGAACTAATTTTGTAACAAAAAATCCCTTTTATATAGTTGTATCCAAACAAACTAAATATGTTTTTAAAAAAATGATTTTTCTTATGGTAAACAAACACAAAATAGATTCTGATTTTTCCTAAAATCTCTAAAAAATAATCTCTAAAAAAAAATTCTTGAAAGAATCTCTAAATTATTTTATGTTAAAATCACTTTTATTTATTTTAATCCGTAACAAACAGACGCATAATATTATTATGATGCTTTCCATTTTAAAGTGTACAACCCAACGAAGTAACCATCGCATTTCATATAGAACAATGGAACTGCCATTCCCGCCTTCCCGGTAGGGCCATTGGACGGCTATGCATGAATAAGTCTATAGGAAATCCAAATTTTTTAGTAGCAATCAGCAAAATATGTAACAAAACAAATAGTATACACCGCAATAAATAATTTATTCCCACGTATGTTATGCTTGTATATATATACGGATCATTTTGAGAACCATAAGTTTCATATTTATGAGCCAAAATGTGCTTCAGAATGAGAAAGGAACTCACTAGGGAAGAGTTAAAAGAGAAAGAGAAACGTGATAAAGCTAAGTTGAAGGAAAAGGAAAAGTTAGAAGGGGTGAAGAAAGCTAAGGAGAAAGAAAGGAAAAAGAAAGAAGAGAGGCAGAGAAAGGAAGAGGAGGAGAGAAAGGAAGAGATAATACTAGCACAGGAGGAAGTTATAAGAAAACTAGAAAAGGAAAGAAAAAGATATGAAGAGTTGAAAAGAAAAGAAAAGAAAAGAAAAGGAAAATAATCTTAAAAACAAGCACAAGAGAAGATATAGTTACACCATGGATAAGTCATCTATATATCGTGTCTAATTTCGTTGTTTATTTTGTTTCTTTGACTAGGTAATATTTTTTTAGGGGAACTTTTTGAATAGATACTTTTGTTATTTTGTTTAGGGAAATTTTGTTGTTCTTTCCTGATTTTCTACATAAGCTATTATTAATATTGGTCCAATAGTTAAAAATAATTGCAAGATTAATGTCTAATGGGATGACCCCTTCGTTGATTCGGCATATCGGAAATCTCTTGAAACATAGTTAGCATGTTGAGGTTCATAATATTTGGTGAGAAGGCAACAAAAATGCTAATTGACTTGCTAATTTCGGTCTTACCATAAATTCTTGAAATTTGGTTGTTTTAAAGACCCTTCCTAGTAAGCTCAATAGTCTACTTTTTGATAGAATTTTCCGAAACTTACATATCTAAAAATGTTCATTTAGTTGATTAGTTTTTTTCCTTCGGGCTTATGCCTTCATTTGTACTAAAAATATATATTGGTCCAATAGTGAGCCAATTGAATAGGCATATACATAAAATCTTTACTTCAAATCCTATTATCTCTATTTTACAAAAATAAAAACTCTAACGAGTTAATTTAATTGCAGCCCATGTTTTTTAATTTTATAATAGTAAATTTTTGAACGTGGCTTTTTGTTTATTTTATTTTTTAGTCTCCCAAATTTAATGGTTGTGTTTTAATGATGTAGAGTGTCCGTAAGCGCCGAGGTGATTCTAGTTCGTCTGTTACACCTAAGAAGTTAGAGAATACAGATTGGCGTAATTGGGTAGTTTTACATGGTAATGATGAGATTGCGGTGGAGGATGTTTGGGGAATAGGGAAGGCGATTGGAGTGAAGTTTACTGGTGACAAGGCAAACATGTTTAATGTGTTATCATGGGGAGGGAGAAAGGGTGGTAGGGGTGACGTGGGTGCGGAGGTAGATGGAGGTAAGGGGAAGGCAAGGAAGTGAGGGTGGCTGGTGGTGGTGAGTGGGAGGTGAGGGGTGTGTGTGGTATCCGATGAAGATAGTTTCGTGGAACCTTCGGGGGTTAGGAGGTTTTGAAAAACGAAAAGAAGTGCGGAAGTTAGTATCTGAAAAAAGTCCTTTCATTGTTTGTATTTAGGAAACAAAGCTTGAAAATGTGGATAGTTTTTTGTGTTCTATGTTGTGGCGGAGCCCATCTTATGGCTTCTCGTTTCGTCCTTCGAGAGGGGCTTCCAGTGGCTTACTAATTTTGTGGGATATAAATGAAGTTGAGATTTTTTATTCTTTCTCTTTTGATCATGTGTTGGCAATTGGAGGCCGGTTTTTACAGACAGGCGAAGACTTTGTTCTTTTTAATGTGTATGCTCCATGTGATGTGGGTGGTCAAAGTGCTTTGTGGGGGACTTTGTCGTCTCATTTGGCTAACTTACAGGGGCATAATGTTTGTGTATGTGGGGACTTTAATGTTGTCCGCAGACTGGATGAGAGGAGGGGTGTTGGCGCGGTCCCTAGAGTTGTGGGGGTTTCGACCTTTAATAATTTTGTTGATGATAGTGATTTTATTGATTTACCGCTAATTGGTCGTCGGTTCACTTGGTATCGAGGTGACGGTCTTTCCATGAGTCGCCTAGACCGATTCTTGTTATCTGAAAATTGGTGTTTGAGATGGCCTAATTGCATACAAGTAGCACAGTTGCGCGGTTTTTCAGATCACTGTGATGTGATTCTTTTGGTTGATGAACAAAATTGGGGTCCTCGTCCTTGTCGAATGTTGAAGTGTTGGGCAGACGTGCCGGGTTACAAAAACATTGTGAGTCCAAAATGGTGGTCATTTCAGGTGGAAGGGTGGGGAGGTTATGTGATGAAGGAAAAATTTAAAATGATTAAGGAGGCTCTAAAGGAGTGGCATTCGAATCATACTAATAATTTACCTGGTAAAATTGCTCTTGTGAAGGATCGTATTGCGGTGTTAGATGACAGAGGGGTTGTTGCTTCTCTTGGGATGGAGGAGGTGGAGGAGTTGCATCGCCTTATTGATAATTTGCATTCTTTATCCAGAATTCATTCCAGCATGTGTTGGCAGCAGTCTCGTTTGACCTGGTTACGGGAAGGGGATGCTAATACTAAATATTTTCATGGTACTATGTCTAGTCGACGGCGTGTCAATACTATCTCTTCTATTGTTGTCGGAGGTACTGTGGTTGAAGGTGTCAGTAATGTCAGACAGGCTGTTTACACTCATTTTTTGAATCATTTTTTAGCACCTTCTGTGGAGCGCCCCTCTGCTTCAGACTTGAATTTTCGTACTCTAACTTATAGGGAGGGGGCGGCTATAATTAAACTATTCACTATGGAGGAGCTTAAAATTGCAGTCTGGGACTGTGATAGTTACAAGTGCCCGAGGCCTGATGGAGTAAATTTTGGCTTCATTAAGGAGTTTTGGTTGGATATGCGTGAGAAGTTGATGCATTATGTGTCGGATTTTCATCGAAATGGCAAGCTTTTGAAAGGAATAAATAGCACCTTCATCACTCTTATTCCTAAAAAAGATGTTCCGCAAAGTTTAAATGATTTTCGTCCAATATCCTTGGTGGGAAGTCTGTATAAGGTCATGGCTAAATTGTTAGCAAATAGGCTGAAGTCTGTTATTAGAAGTGTTATTTTAGACTCTCAGTCAGCTTTTGTGCAAGGAAGACAAATTCTAGATGGTATTTTGGTGGCAAATGAGGTAGTAGATGAGGCCAAAAAATTAAAAAAAGATTTACTTCTTCTTAAAGTCGATTTTGAGAAGGCTTATGACTCCGTCGACTGGAAGTATTTGGATGATGTCATGGGGAAAATGACTTTTCCGACTCTTTGGAGGAAGTGGATGCGTGAATGTGTTACTACGGCGACTGCGTTGGTCTTAGTAAATGGCAGCCCCACTGATGAATTCTCTTTGGCTCGAGGGCTCCGTCAAGGGGATCCCCTCTCACCTTTTCTGTTTCTCTTAGCGGCGGAGGGGTTTCATGTCTTGATGGATTCCCTGAATACAAATAATTAATTCACTGGTTACAAGGTTGGAAAGGAACGTCCTGTTTCTGTGTCTCATCTTCAGTTTGCAAATGACACCCTCATTTTAGGGGAAACAAGTTGGGCTAATGTTCGGGCAATGCGTGTCGTTTTGCATTTGTTTGCAGCAATGTCTGGGTTGAAAGTGAATTTCCATAAAAGTGAGTTGGTGGGTATCAATGTTCCTCAATCTTGGTTACATGAGGCTGCAGATGTATTGAACTGTAAAATTGGTAGTTTGCCTATATTGTATGTGGGCCTCCCTGTTGGAGGTGATTCTCGTAGACTGCATTTTTGGAATCCTGTGGTTAATTGCATTAAATCTCGCCTGTCCCGTTGGAAAAGCAAACACCTCTCTTTTGGTGCCCGTCTTGTTCTTCTTAAGTCTATCTTGACCTCTCTCCCTGTCTATGCTCTTTCCTTCTTCAAAGCTTCCTCAGGTATCATCGCCTCTATTGAATCTCTTTTAATTCGTTTTTTTTGGGTGGGTGTGAGGATAATAGGAAAATTGCCTGGATTGATTGGGAAGCCATCTGTTTGGCTAAGGAGGTTGGAGGTTTGGGGGTAAGGAGACTTGGGGAGTTTAATTTGGCGTTGTTAGGGAAGTGGTGTTGGAAGATGGTAGTGGATAGAGAGGGGTTGTGGTTCAGAGTTCTGACTGCTAGATATGTGGGGTTAGGGGGCGGTTTCAGTCTTGTGGTAGTTATGGGTCAGTGTGGTGGAAGGATGTTGTCTGTATCCGTGATGGCAGTAGTTCAGTGTTGGGGAGTTGGTTTTCAGACAACTTACGTCTTAGAGTCGGTAATGGTGTTACTACTTGGTTTTGGCTGGATAGGTGGGTGAGTGATGTCCCCCTCTGTGAGAAATTTCGTCGCTTATATGATTTATCTGATAATAAATTAGCTACTGTGGCGCAAATGTTTCATTGGGGGTGGGGTGTGGGTGGGGAAGCTTGGAAGTGGCGAAGGAGGCTTTGGGTTTGGGAGGAGGAGTTGTTAGAGGAGTGTAGGCTTTTTTTATTAATAGTTACGTTGCAGGTTGATTCTGTTGATGCTTGGAGGTGGACCCCTGGCATAGCCCGCAGTTACACGGCTAGTGGTGCTTACCGCTTGCTCACAGATACGACGCAGATCAATAATCAGATTCCGACTAAGCTGTTATGGAGGAAGGACATGCCTTTGAAGGTTTCGGTGTTCGCTTGGCGTTTGTTTCACAACCGATTGCCTTCAAAATTAAATTTGTTCCGTAGAGGTATCATTCTTCCTGAGGTGCGGAACTGTGTTAGTGGGTGCGGTTTTCATGAATCTGAATGCCATTTATTCCTATCTTGTGCTTTTTTCGGTCATATTTGGCAGCTAGTTAGAAATTGGCTTTGTGTTCACTCAGCGGAACTTTCCCATATTTTGGATCATTTCATTCAGTTCGGTTCTTCTACAGGTTACGGTAAATCTAGATGCTCTTTTATGCATTTGATTTGGTTTGCTACAACTTGGGTAATTTGGAAGGAAAAAAATGCTAGAATTTTCAGAGGCACTGAGAATTCCCATTTACAACTTTTGGAGAATGTCCAACATCTTTCCTTCTGGTGGTTTAAAGCTAGTGTTGTATCTTTTCATTATAGTTTTTACAACTGGTGCCAAAATCCTTTGTTATGTGCAGGAATTGGCTAATTTTTTCACTATTGTTGTACTCTGACTGTATTTTGTGAGCACTTTCTGAGGTACACCTTGTACCTGAAAGTTGGCTCTCAGTTTCAATATATCATTTTGATTTCTTCAAAATAAAAATGATGTAGAATGAACAAAAAGATTAATTGTGGGAGAGAATGTGGAGCCTTTGATGCATGGCCGACCTACCGTTTTATTTAGGTCCAAAACAAATTGTGAAGTGAGGTTTTTTCTTTTTTAAAATGAATAATAATAGTAGTAGTTATAATAATAATAATAATAATAATAATAATAATAATAATAATAATAATAATAATAATAATACAAAGACGACGAGCAAAACAATGTTGGACTAAGACGATAAAATCACTAAATAGATGTAAATCTTGTTGAACAAGTTTTGATGAAAATAAAGTATAAAAGAACAATTAGACATGTTAATGTGTGTTCGAATGCATGATCATATAAATAAATTTTAACTCTTAAGTCAAGTTCTGATTCTGAAGTATCAAGACTCTGAACATATAAAACAAACTGAAGCTAAATTGAAGCTAGTATGACTTGGAACAAGATATGAAGAATGGTCAACCAGGAAGTCAAAGTCCTGATTAGAAGAGGCTATTCTTTTAGAAGCATTTGAAGGAATGAAAACCCTGAAGGATGAAACATCTGAAGGTGACGTTAGAAGCGGAAGACTCTGACTCAGTTTCTCCTTTTTTTGAGGAGTATCGCTATCAAACCTAGAGAAGTATAGTTTGTCGTCTTCTGACCACGTGTAGAAATAAACAAGAAATTTCAAGGACAAAGAGAATGTAACGAATCATTTTATTAGAAGCAAATGAATTTCGAATGAATACTCAATGGTATTATCCATTTGAGGCAACATCTCAACATCTATCATCAAGCTTCTCAAGGACTAATTTGATGCGCTAACACTTCTTCAACAACGACTCTCTTATTCTCTCATATATAAGGACCTGCAAAGAACACACTTCTATCATATTACAAGTGCCCTTACTCTGTCAAATTATATAGCGCACAAACACTTGGTGAAATTCTTACAAACTTTAATATCTTTGAATATCTTAAGTATTAGAAGTCATCTCCACTTAATCTTCTTACATCTCTAATTATATATCATGGGTAAAACACAATCTCTTTTATTTGATTAAACTATGGTTGTAGAAGTCTTTTTCTTGTGTGATATAGAAAAGGAAGTCTCTTTCTTTGTGTTTGAGAAAATTAAATATTGTGTGATTTTAGTGAAACAAAGCTAGACTTGTAGCACAAGGCTACAATCAGCAAGAAGGTATTGATTACATTGAAACTTTTTCTACAGTAGCTAGATTAGAAGCTATTAGATTACGACTTTCATATGTTGTTAATCATTGTAACATTTTATATAAAATGAATGTTAAGAGTACATTCTTAATCTAAAGAAGTGTATGTCAAGAAACCACCCGAGTTTAAATATTTTAAACACCCATAATATGTTTTTAAACTGAAATGTCACTTTATGGTCTGAAACATGCTTCCAAAGTCTTTATTTTATAAAGACTTTGAAGAATAATATCTTGGTTGTTAAGATATATGTTGATATTATCATTTTTGGTTCTACTAATGCTGCTCTTTGCAAATAATTCTCTAAGGTGATGCAAGAAGAGTTTGAAATGAGTATGATGGGAGAATTGAAGTTCTTTCTTGCTATTGATCAAATCAATCATTGCAGAGATGAAGTATATGTTCCTCAATCTAAATATACAAAAGAGCTTATGAAGAAGTTCAAATTGGAGGATTGTAAACTAATGACTACACAAATGCACCCTACCTGCAATCTCAGCATAGATGTTACTAGCAACAAAGTAGATCAGAACATGTATAGAGGTATGATAGGTTATCTGCTTTACCTAATAGCATCTAGATTCTAGACCTGATATTCTCTTTTCAGTGTATGTTTTTGTGCAAGATTCCGATTAGATCCTAGAGAATCTCATTTAACTGACGTTAAGAAAATCTTTAGATATCTGAAAGGAACTACTAATCTTGGATTGGTTTATAAGAAATCTCAAGATTATAAGCTAGTTGGATTTTGTGATGCTGACTATGCTGGATATAGAATCGAGAGAAAAAACACCACTAGCAATTGTCAATTCATTGGTGAAAATATGATCTCTTGGGCTAGTAAAAGACAATCAAGTATTGCAATGTCTACAACAAAATCATAATACGTCTCAGTTGCTAGTTGTTGTACACAACAACTCTGAATGAAACATCAGTTAGAGGATTATCAGATAAGTGAAATAACTATTTCCATTTATTGTTATAATAATGATGTTATATGTTTGTCTAAAAATCCTATTATGCACTCAAGAGCTAATCATATTGAGATAAAACATCGTCTTATTAGAGATTATGTTTAAAAATGTGTTTTAGATATACAATTCATCGATACTGATCATCAATGAGTTGATATATTTACAAAATTCTTACAGAAAAAAGATTTAACTTTATTAAAAAGATATTCCTAGCATGTATTTTATTTAAGAATGATGCTTGCCTCTGGGTGTTAGTTCAGAGTCTAAGGATGTTCAGAAGAAACTCTGACCAGAGCCCCTAGAGAAGAGGTGCTTCTGATAAGATGTACCTTCTGTTGAATCAATTTGTGTTCTATTATTAGAAAGATATGTATTTTGTGGTACCTGACTTAATTCAAGTTATATTTTGGCTTATTTAATTTAGTTATATCTATAGTTAGAAACCAAATGTCTTATATGTTCTTCCACAAAATAACGTATAAGAATGTAACCCTTATTTCTATAGTCCTTCAACCTTGTAATATTTTGTGGTACTCGAATTAATACTTATATCTATTGTCCTTCAACTAATGTTATTTTATGGTACTTGACTTATATTTGTAGTCCTCAATATGCATCAGCTCTTTTTTATAATATTCTTTTTTCCTAAAACCAAATGAAACACTGAGCCATAAAAAAAAAAATGGTGATCCAAACTAATTTTGCAGCTCCTGATGATACCACCAATCTATAAGACGCCAGTAATCCTTGAGAACTATATTAAAAAATGGAAGGAAAAAAAAAATTGAAACATGCGGGACAGGAACCAAAACTCATGGAAACAACATTCCTTAAACCATTCACGTTTTAAATCTTAAAACATTTTGTTATATATGAAAAAGTTGAAGGACTAATTCAGTATAACTAAATAACTAATAAGATCACAAGATGTATTTTGCCTTAATTAATTTAGGCTTATTCAATCACTCGGTCCTTTAACTTAATTGATTGTTTCAATTTGGTCCCCTAACTATAATTTGTACCAATTTGGTCCCTTATGTTTTGCTTTGTTACGAAATGACTTAAACTAGTAACAGACCAAAACATAGGGGATCAAATTGGTATATAAGTTAACTTTTTTTTTTAGAGAAACTGACTAAAACTAGTAACGAAGCAAAACATAAGGGATCAAATTGATACAAATTATAGTTAGGGGACCAAATTGAAACAATCAATTAAATTAAGGAACCGGGTGATTGAATAAGCCATTAATTTACTTATAGTTATACTATAGTCTAATTATATCATCACCCTTTCAGAAAAATTGCCATCCCCATTACCCTTCCCCGCGACGGTGTCATCTTTTAACGTAACCTTCGTAAACTTCGCCTTATAAAATTAGAAGAATGTTGCAAATATCATATTAAAAGACCGTAGCAAGTTCACGGTAGGTAGCAAAATTTGTCTTGCTAGATATAGTAGTAGCAAATGGTCTAGTTGGTATATATTAGAAGCAAACTTTGCATTAGAATATAGTTTTACAACGACTACATGATTGGCAACACTTGTTTTGGATGACTACGGAGGTAAGGTTGTTTCAATTTTCAAAAGCTTAGAACAACCATGTTACATCGCATTTCATATAAAATTAATTAGTAAGTATTATTGAAACGTAATATAACCAAACAAGTGGGTGGTTAATGAGCTCCACCAAATATTCTAGAGAACTGAATTCATTTTTTGTGTGAAATAATTTGTTTAAGACTTTATTTATCTTTTAGCCGAATATAGTGATTAATAAGTTCCACCAACGATGAATTGTTCAGGAGAACCAAATTCATATTGTGAATGAAACAATTTTTTGTCAGACTCTACTTACTTTCCGACCGAACTTTAAATTATTATGTACCAACCAAAATGATTGAAACGTAATAATACTAGGCGGCTATGTATGAACGAATATAACTATATAAGACAACAGGAAATCCAATTTTAGGGCAGCAATTTGCAATCACCCTATGATATAAATAATTGATGCTAAGATCGATAATTGTAGAGCAGCAAGTTGCAATCACTAATTTGCATATACACATAAACTCATTTTGAGAACACTAATTAGTTTCACATTTGTGCACCATCATGCCATTTAAGTGTTCAGGTAGATCACTCACCAATGCAGAGAAAACGGTAGTGATCAAAAAGTTACAAATAGAAATAGCCAAGAAAAAGAAAAGCAATGCCTTGGATATCCAAATTATTAAACTTGAACGGCAACATCAAACTGAAAAGTGAGTCCAATCAATTTATTATTTTGAAGTCATACTTGAATGATATAGATCAATAATACAGTCTAATATGGGGTTCTAAAAATCTTTTTATAAGGAGGAAAAACAAGAGGCTAATGAAAATAGCCACCTCAAAATCTATTTATATATTTCAGTCAATTTATGGGAATTTTTTTTTTTCAATTGTTATTTTTTGTATACCAATAAATATTAATCATTAATCTACCTAGGTTATTAACTTATGTTATGATTTTATTATATATGTAGATTTTTTTTTTTTTTTGACAAATTTATTATATATGTAGATAGATAGATATATAAATACACACGCACACAGAATATTATTTATTGAATTATCTACTTATATTTTTCTTTTAATACATTTACTTCTATTTAGAATATAATTATTTTATATATACAAAATATCTTAATAGTAAATTATTTTTTGTTCCTTAAAGAACAACCAGTAATACTAATAGGGAATAATATTTATATGGATCAGACTTATTTTCTGTATACACTGCATGAGTACATGCTTTAAGAACAATGTTTCCTATGATTTATATGGGTTTGAAAAATATAAATCTTCCAAGATGACTCTAAAGGTGGATCCTTATTTTTAGTAAATTTTAATAAAATAATATTTTCTCCCTAATTTATTATTATTTTTATAAAATCAAATTTTTACTAAAAAAAAATAATAGTTCACCCTTAGATCCTTTTTGAAATATCCATGTTAGACATACCGGTTTTATATTATATTGTGAACTTGTATCTTCCATGATTCATCCAAGACATGTTTTATGTGTCACATATGCATATCCGAATTTTAAGTCTACCTGATTTTTTTCTTCTTTATTTATATATTTATACGTAATATTATTTTCTTACTCCTTTTCTTGTTTTCTGTTGAATGAATTATTCACTTGATAAATACTAAAGATTGAAGCACATAGCACTGAAGCATTGAAATGAGTCCATAAGCTGGAAGGTTAAGATTGAATTCTATGATCGATGATAATTGGGATATTAAATAAGGAAGCAAAATTGTGGCAAATACTGTAAATGCCACCTTATTGTTATTACTTTTTTTCTCTGATTTTGTTGTTTTGACTGTTCTATAGTAGTATGGTGGCTTTTATTTCTCAAGAGGTCAATGTGTTGTATCTAGACATGCATTTGTGTATCTTGTTTTTTTTATTAATAATGAGAAGATTTTCATTTTTTTATTATCTGGGAATAAAATTTTGTGTTACATAGCTGGAGACATTAATACATCTCTCTTTACTTGTAATGAAAAACTATACAAAGAATTTCACTACTAGAGATTCACAAATTTCCTGCTGATTTTCCTCTGAATTTTGGTGAAAATTATTCAAGAAATTGGTTTTTAGCAGATTTTCCCAATGATTTAAGTGCCCATATCTAATACCTTTGCAGATTTTTTCAATGTTTCCTCAGATAGTTTCCTGAGCTAATCATCAGCAGGAAAATAAATATATCCGCAGGAAACCTTTAGTTGTCAAATGTACTTTTTCAAGCTTTTTCCTACCAAGTTTCAACCGGATTATTCCGCAAGTACATGTCCTGCAAACATATCCGCATGTAATCCCGTAACAAATGATTCATGAAATTTTTTCCACACATTAAACCTAAAGAAATTATAGTTTTCCGCAAGTAAATCCTCAGGAAACATATTTCCAGATAAATAATAATAAAAAAAATGTTTTTATAGCCACGTCTTACTTAAACCTGACCTTGTCCTTTTTTTGTTGAGGGAAACCTGCTTATAGCATTTCATTAATAATGAGAGTTTCAATACAATTGGGTATTTCAAAATAAACGGCGAACTAGCTAAAGAAATGACCTCTCTTGCAAGAGCATGAGCAACCACGTTGGCTTGTCACCTAACAAACTCCACCCTAGAGTTAGAAAAGAAATTACTGAACAAAGAACGACAGGAGGAAATAATGCAACCAAATTTGGACAAGTCGTTTCTAGTAGAAAGGAAGACATCAACTGTCAACTTGGAGTCTGTTTCAAAATCCACATTGTCAATCTGCATATCACTCAACCATTGCAAAGCGGCGTGCAGCCCTAAAGCTTCACCCACATCCACCTGAACATCACAAGGGTATGTCATAGTCTTAGCCATAACAAACGTACCTTCTGCGTCGCGTACACAAATGCCAATACCTGTTCGGTTGGCTTGTGAAGAGAAAGCCGCGTCGATATTACAGTTATATCTTCCAGCCACATGAGGCTGCCACTTGATTTGGTGATGTTGAGTGGTGGAGGCTGTTACTTGTTGATGATCTGAACTAGATGCAAGAACATCCGGAGTGTTAGCCATCTTCCAATCCTCTACCATGTTGATAGCTCATTCGACAACCTTGGCGCTTGTTTCTGTTTCATCATCCCACACTATGATGTTGCGGTGTTTCCATATGCTCCAGATTACGGATGCCAGACGTTGTGTTAATTCAGCAGACAAGTTCTCTAACAGATAAAATATAGCTTTAGTGGCTGAGGCAATAGTGGAAATGGCATGTTAAACAGAGCCCCAAAGACTGTTTTATTCCAAACCTGTAAAGCAAAAGGACAAGCAAAGAAAACATGCAAAAGATCTTCGTGAGTGGAGTCGTAGCTAGCACAATTAGTGGGACAAGTGACACCTTTATCCAACAATCGGACGCGAGTCGGTAAACAACTACGGCAAATTCGCCAAATTAAATTCTTTACTTTCGGCGGGACTCTTAGATTCCAAATACCAGCCCAATACCCCGGGTGCCAGTTATAAGAGGAGTCAATAAGTTCTGATACACATAACCATAGGCACTACGAACAGAGTAACGTCCGTGGCTTTCTGCTTTCCAAATAATGTTGTCCTCGTCAACCTGAGAAATAAGTGGCGTATGGAGTATTTTGTTTGCTATATCATCATTAAATACTTGTCGGACAACTTGTTCATTCCAACCTGACCTTGTCTTAATCACTTGTAAATTTAAGAGTCTCCGGTATTTATAAAATTTTACAATAATTTAATGTAGATCACAGTATCACACTCATTGTTCACAAACTGCGACCTAAATTAAAAAAAAAAATCAAGGATTTTGTGACTTTAATCACCTTCATCAATCTAAATCCATTGCACAATCCAAAAGCAGGGAAAATTCTAGTAAAATCGCATCAAAATCATAAAAAATCGTGAAATCCCTACAATCATAGGTTTTTACATGATTTTTAAGGATTCTAATTTTATGACTTTGAGTCATTTATGACTATATGCAATTTATAACATATTTTTAGCATTGTTTTTGTTTTGGAAGAATCCATCGATTTTGTCTACGATTTTACGATTATCAATTTTTTCATCCTATATCATTTCTACAAAAATAGTCGAGTACAATCCTTTGAATGCGATTTTACAATTTTTTATTTTGTTATTTCCTTTCGATCTGAAGCAAAATCCTGATTTTGACAACTTTGATCACAGTACAAATCATGTGCTAAATCCAATAGTAGCATATTTATCCCTCAATGTATTTATGTTCTCATTCTACGACAACCTAAATCACAGCAACGAAAGAAGTTAGCTAAGGATGAACAAGTCATAATAAGAACTGATGAGCAAAACCGCAAGTGTACGGTTTTACCGAAGTAGTAAAAATAGAGTATCGTTCCAACAGGGAGTTGTTCAATTTAATTAACTTTTAAGAGATGATTAGAAGAAAGTTTGCTTGTAGAGATTTTGTTTTTAAGGGTTAAAAACAATAATAATAAAAAGCGCCTTGAGATTATTGGTTCATCGTAATGACGAATCCTTCACAAACAAACCCTAAACCATGACTTTATATTCGACCTACTTTCTAAAGACAAGTTTCACTTTAGCGTATCAAAGCCTCTTTCGAGGTGCAGTGAGTTTGTTCCTCTAGCAACCACGCCTATTCTCATGGTTGATTGTGAAGGTGAGAAAAACCACAAGAAGGGGGGGTTGAATTGTGTTTTTGGAAACTTCTTCTTTAACGTTCTAGATGACTGTCCTCAGGTTCAGAGTCT
>Ga0315915_1001438_pt1 | contig 28821 bp, 10 predicted proteins | sample MpolbnodulesMG_FD_207738 | JGI IMG/M metagenome (GOLD analysis project Ga0315915, IMG submission 207738) | Medicago polymorpha root nodule microbial communities from Los Angeles, California, United States - branched nodules | ecosystem: Host-associated > Plants > Roots > Nodule | place: USA... | reverse complement strand
TGATTTTAAGATTCATGTTATGAATTATGTGAAATCATTGTTTATCAAACAACATTGATAAGAAAGACCTAGACAAAGTTGAAGTAATTCTTGGTTTCAAGATTACTAGATCAAAAAAGGAGAACTTTTTTAAACTCACAAAGTTGAGAAGATCCTAAAGAAATATTATTATTTCAGTGTAAACTTGCAAGCATATATTATGATCCAAGTGTAAGAACACTTGAGATGAAGTTAAACAAACAGAATATGCGAGCATCATTGGCAGTCCTTAGGTAAGCCACTGAATGTATTAAACCCGACATTGCTGATGTCGTGAAACTCTTGTGCAAGTTTACTAGTATACGGATGAGAAACATTACCATGCTATTGAAAGAATCATGAGGTGCCTTAAGAAAACTATGACTTTAGGATTACATTATTAGGAGTAACCTATTGTACTTGAATGGTACAAGATACAAAATAGAACATCCTTCAGATGAGTCTTAAAGCAACCAGTGAATGCACATTGAGCATCACTGTAAGAGTTATTTGTTGAAACAAATGATATTGATTCAGTCCACTATGGAATGTATCTGGGATGATAAACACTAGAGAAAACTAGTGAAGAAGCAAGTTGATAAGATACTTGCTAGCTGAGAACCCTTAGTGGGTGAAACCGTTGTCCGAAGTGTTAATTTATTGTGATAGTCTGCAGCTATTACAAAATTGAGAATCGTTACCACAATGGTGAGAAACGATAATTAAGGCACGAACACAGAATAATTAGAGAGCTCTAAAAGGAACGATTAAAGTATATCGTGTACGTACCGATGAAGAATTAGTCAATCCTTTGACGAAAGGAATTACTAGAAAGAAAGTCCTAAACACATCCAATAGGATGGGACTAATGCCCAAAGATCACAAGTGATGGTAACCCGACCTACATGACTGGAGATCCCAAGAAATAGGTTCAATGGGTAATAACAAGTCACAAGTGATAGAACATGCTATGACAAAAGTAAGAAAGCATGATTCCTGCAGTGACAGAAGGATGGGATAATAGAAACTCTTAATGAGATCTATACTCTATGTGGAGGGGAGTACATAGCAACAGGAGTGCTCTTGATAGACTCACCTATACGAATGTGGAACTAAAGGCTGGTTCCTATGGGATTCGGAGCAGAATACCTAGAGCGTTCGTTAAAACTGGGATATATGTGCAAGGCCATAAACGCACAGGCTTTTAGAATACACCTTAGGAAAAGGTTTGTGTGCGGGTTTTATGCCTGATATAGAGTTCAATGTTGTAAGCAACTCTTGTTAAATCGGAATATTATCTGCTATGCAAAGGTTCTAGTTGTAGGCGACACCTTTGTTTATTAGCAACCTTATGGAAACGTTTTGACGTTATTATTGGAACCATTTTTTAAATTCAAGTGGGGGATTGTTGGAACATTGGTGTAAAGATGGAAAGAAATTGAAAGGTTGGAAGATTAAACACCAAGTTATTAAACTTTGATCTAATGTTGTGTGAATTGAAAAAATAGAGTGTGGGGGTCCCACATAAAATAGAACATACACATTAGTAGTGTTTAAATAGTGGTATTTAATTTTAAATACCTGATAATGATGAAAGTAATAATAATTATTATTATTATTTATTCATGGATATCACTTACCATAATTTTAGGTTATGTTTGTTGTGATAAGATTGAGAATCCAACTGAATTTCCTATCTTTCCTTCGTTAGTGAGTTTGTTTCTTTTTGAACTTATCCGATTAGTTTGTTACTTGAGCTGATTTGTGGGTTGCTTAATTTTTAAGTTTACTTAATCATTAAGTTTCTCCAAATTAGTTACAAACTTTCTATAAATAGAGAGCTCACACAGTGCATTCTACACATCGAAATTCACAGTTGATGCTTCTTGTATTTTTCCTCTCTTCTCCCTCCTTCGACTTGTGTTGACAAGTCCTTTTCCTTTTTCTACTCTTTTCTGTCCCTTCGAAATTAAGAGTGTTCTTAAGACCATAGTCCCTTTTCGGTTTAATGTCCCTTCAGAATTAAGACTGGTCTTAAAAGCATAGTCCCTTCGATAATATAAGTCCCTTCGGAATAAAGAGTACTATTAAGATCATAATCCCTTTTTGGAATAATAATGTCCCGTCGGAATTAAGAATGATCTTAACGGTATATAAATATTTTTTCAATATTTTAATTGAGGAGAAATCAAAAAGTGGAAATGGTGGTATCGCCATATTTGAGTGGTCATAGTGTCATATTGATGCTTTGGAGAAATTAAAGTTAGAATGGTGGTAACACCATATATGAGTGGTCTCAGCACCATAACAGAGTGGTAACAATACCATATTAAAGTGGTTTCAGTATTAAAGAGTGGTCTTAGTACCATATTTGAAGGTGTAAATCTTGAACGGTTTTCTACAGTGCAGTAGTTAACCGCACAGTTGTATCTAGGCTTGTTTTATCCTGGAGGTGGTGTGGTTGATAGTCTGCCTTGCACAATTTTGGGCAGTGCCACGAAACGTCTTAAAGAGAGCGACCTGGTTGTGACTCAACCTAGTAACAACTTCGGTAGATAATAGAATTTGAAAATCCAAATACAATAGTTTGGAAATCCAAAAACAACAAGATTTTTGAAATTAAAGCACGAATGATTACAGTCATTTACTAGTTAGAAATTAGCACTTATAAATAGATAGATAAATAGGTTTGATGTAATCAATTGTACTATTTTTTCATTTGTAATATTTTACTTTCATCAATGCAAAAAAAAATTGAGTTATGTTTCGTAATAAAAAATAGTAACAAGTACCCTAAGACATTCGTTAAGAAGTTTACAAAAAAAAAAAATCTTAAAACTTATCAATTCAATACATTAAAACATTAAAACACAACTTTTTCTATATGATATTTATCAATTTTATCCTTTTCGAATATTTAAGAAATGTCCTTAAGACACTTGTTAACATGACCATTTTATAATATATGTCATGAATACCAAATCCCTTAACCGCATGGAATCCTCATTTGTAATACAGATGATTGATGTATGGTGTGTATGCTTTCTTTTGTGTGGAAATGTGCATTGTGTTTAAGTGTATTTACAACCAAAAAAATAATTATTATGTTTGCTAAAATTGGTAGATCGACAATTAAAAGATAGGTTAGTTTACCTCAGTCGAGGAAAGTTTAGTCATGTCTTATAAATCGTGGACGGGTCTAACACAACCCCACAAAACTAGTTTGTGAGGTGAGGATTACCCCCCTTATAAACACACTGTCAGGTCATCTCTTATCTGATGTTGGACTCTTAACACACACTGTCACACTCAGGACTTGACATCTAAAGCGTGGACATAAATCTTGAAGGAGGCTCTCATAACCTGATAGCAGATGGTCCAATGGATCTTGGAGGAGGCTCTCATAACATCTCATAAATCGTGATTGAGCTTAACACAACTCCACAAAACCGGTTTGTGAGGTGAAGATTACCCCCACTTATAAACACATTGTCAGACCATCTCCTATCCAATGTGGGACTCTTAACATCATGCGTTGTTACCGCCAAAGGAAGGTTGACCAATTTCTTCTCGAGTCTATTGAAGAGAGTGTGGGTCATGAAGGTTATGATTTTTTTTTAATAAGGAATTATGAATGTTAATTTTTAATTAATATGTTACTAATTTGATTTACTTATTTTCTACGATAAAATTTATTGTTTGCTTGATGAATGTTTGATTTATGGATTTATATTTCTACGTTGAAGTTTAAAGTTACTAAATACTTTGAGTATATGAAGCATGAACAAAGTTGTGTATACTCATTTCTAATTTTTATGATTTACTTAGTTGGGGAAAACACGATGGCGTCAAAGACGTGGTGTGGATGTGACCTTGTTGGCAATCCAATGCTGTCATGCTCGATGCTATTGGTGGGTCCTAGTACCCAGTCATCTTAGTTTCAGCTCAAGATCACTTTAGAGTTTGGTTGTAGAGTTTTATATTATCTATTTTCTTTACTTTCGAATTGATACTGTTGTAACAATATTGCCATGGCAAATGAATGATTTAACATTATTTCATATTTTTACAAAGAGTATGATTGGATTTGAAAACTCATTGATTGAAAAGATTTATAAACATCAGTCAAACGTGGGGCACCACATACCCTTTCAATGAGTGAAAATGAACGCATTACTCGTGCAAATAGCCATGCAATTCTAGACATTGTGTGTGTGTTGTAATTGCATGGCTTGAATTATCTGGTTTTGGTTTTGCACTACTTGAACTAGGGTGCTGATAATATATTTTTTATCCTTGTTGTCGAGGGTAAAGGTGCAACCACTTGTCAAGGAGTATCGGTGAAGGATGATGATGTACTCTTAACATCATCGGATGTGGAATGGAGAACAATGTTATTAGGATAAAGTTGCTGCTCTTTGACCATTTGAAGTGTTTTGAATTTTAGGGAGGTTTTGATCTTTAGTGGAAAAGATTGGGAAACTAGTTCCCACAGACGGCGGAACTAATTTGAGGTGATAAGAAGTGACGGTTGACGCCGAACAACGATCCGTCAAGGTTGAAGTTTGGGGGTGGGAGTACTTGCAAGCACTATGAAGCCTAAGTCCTTTGGAGCAAAGAGTGAGATGTATTTAAAGGATAGAAATTGTGTATCTTGTGTTGGTTGTGAAGGATGTCTTTTATAGACGTTAGCAAGGATACTTTATGGAGATATGCATGAGAGTCCTTTACGATCGATGCTTCATCAATGTGGGATTTCTGCAATCGTTATTAGTTGTTGAAGCGTTATAGAATGAGGAAATCTGAAACTAGCCATTGATGCGTTTATGGGATAGAAATGATTCAAGGTTAATGAGTTGGACCCTAACGTGTTTGGGCTTGTGTGATTGGGTCTTGTATAATGAGGATTCTTGGTCTCGTAGAAGAGAGAAAATTAAAATCCCTAACATCATTAAAATTCAAGATTTTAATGTAAAATAAATTTGGTAAATATAATGCTTTTGAATTTTGATACTAAACTTTTTTCTCTCCACCATTTTTCTATAATTAATCAACTATATTTTTCTCCCGCTTAAATATGTTTATAGTCCCTGCAAATAGGACTCAGTTGAATTTTAATCCCTATACTTAGTAATCCTCTCATTTCTTCCCTGCAAATATTAATCATTTGAGTTTAGGTCCTAAACACATTTGATTACTGATGTGGCATGTAATTAGATACGTGGCAATGACGTGGCACACGCTGATTGGGTTAAGACAATGATGACTCAACAAAAACCACCAAAAATGCCCTTTTGCCTTATTGAGACTAGACAAGTGTGAAATGGCTTTTATACCCCCTTCCTTCTTCTTCCTTCTCTTCCACCACCACCAACTCCATCTATCTCTTCCACTACCACCACCAACATCATCCATCTCTTCCATCACCACCAACAACATCGTTTCAATGAACCCAACAACCACAACAAAAATCCCATATCATCTTCAAATCTCTTATCACCCTTATCGTTTTTTCTTTTTGAAGTAATTAAAAATTAATCAAACATGCAAATGTTACAACTACATCATCATCATCATGCGTATTTACTAGCCAATTTCCATTCATCACCCTTATCGTTTTTCTTGTTGTCCCTCACAGCATTACCAGCCAATTTCAAAACCTCGGCAGTGAGATACTCGATTCTTCCGACGGGAATTGAAGATCTTGAAACAGATTTGGAGGCTTTTGGTTTGCCTCTTCCTCCTTTGGTTGTTGTTGTTGTACCTTTGGAACTCATTTTCTGATTGAATTTGGAGAAATTGAAAACCCTAAAACTTGATTTTGGGAGTAAATTTCAGAGAGAGAAAAGATTGTCTGCAATTTCACCTTCACAAACACAATCAATCAAATTTCAATTTCAAAGAAGGAAGAAGAGAAAATTCGTGGAAGAAGAAGGAAGTGAAAAAGGAATGTGTGGAATTTTTATGTGTATGGTTTTTTTTAATTTAAAAATGGAAGTAAATAAATGAGATGGCTTGCTTTATGGTTGTTTTGAACAAAGAAGAAGAGGGTTTTGAGGTCTGACGAGGGAAGAAGAGAGGGAAGAGGGAAGAAGAAAGCCAAGGGTATTTTGGACATTTCACATGTGTCTTGGGTCATTAAGGGAAAAAAGTCATTTGACCTGTGTTTTGCTGACGTGTCCTGAGTCATACCTAGTCACCACATGCCACATAAGCGCCATGTTACTAATCATCTTCCACCTCACCAAAAAATGTAATTGGGACCAAATTTAAAGTGATTAATATTTGTAGGGAAGAAACTGGAGGATTAGTAAGTACAAGGACTAAAATTCAACCACGGCCTATTTGCAAGGACTATTCGCATATTTAAGCCTTTTTTTCCTTTTCTTTCATGCCTTATATTATGATGTAATAACCATGTGTGTTTGAGTGTTGGAAATTTGGAAGTAACAATCTTAAAAAGCTTTTATATGTGTTTAGTCCCTGTAAATAGGGTCATTTAAAATTTGGTCCTTGAATTCGTTAATCCTGGCATTTTGTCCCGACAAAATTTAATCATTTAAAATGTCGTCATTCTCTCCATTTAATCACTGCCACGTCACTAATCTGCTTACGTGGCACTGTTGATTGGTCAGTTGGGCGTATGAGTCAGCAAATGATGACGTGAATGGACAAAAATACCCTTGTACTCATTAGACCAATAAAAAATGACAAAACTACCCCTCTTTCATCTTCTCAAAAGCTTCTTCCCGCATCTTCTCTTCTCTGCAACATTGATTCCCTTCTTCTTCATTGTCCTCTTCCCTTCTTCTTCAAACAGCTATTGCAATTCAAATTCACACTTTGCATTCTCTTCTACACCCATAGCACTACTCAAATCCCCAACCTTAACAAAACCCCGAATCATAGCATTCCACGAAGCTGCATTCCTGAACGACATTTCATCAAACACCTTCTTTGCCTCAACCACATCCCCAGCAGTAACATACCCAACAACCATAGCAGTCCAATTACAACAGCAAATTCCTACCACATCCCCAGCAGTAATAATTCCTACCATTGACCTTCATCCCCCATTTACAACATCAAATTCTACTTAATATTTCACACCACAGTAAAATCATAAGTGAGCTTTCCTAAATGGCATCCTTCCCACAATAAAATTCCAGGATCTTTTCAATAAGAGACTCCAATGTAAAGATCAGAACATACCAGAAATAGAACTTCCAGGTTGACCAATGTTTGACTTCGACCCTTTGACCCAGGAACAAATCTTCATCGCATAATCATAATTATTAGCTAGATTTGGAAATTAATTCAAAGAATCACAAAGTCAAGGATCTCACACACAATGAGATCTGAACGAAAGAGGAAACAGTTGATGTCTTTTTAATGATATATATTGAGGAGAAAACAAAAACAAGCAAATTAATGGGATTAACCGCATCGACAAAAACAACACTCACAAAGGATCATTCAACAAACAGGGAAGAAGCCTAGGGAGAAAAAAAATCGCTTTCTAGAAAATCACACACAATTATTTGTTGTTGTAAAAAGTAGATGATATATGTTCTTATAGTACAGTTAAAAAATAAAGATTGTTTTGAAAGCCATGGCATTTCATGGATGATATCTGTTCTTATTGTTTAAAATAGACTTAGTTTATGTATCAATCTCAAAAAGGGAGAACTTGATTTTCCAGAAAAAGATGCCAAGCTTGAAGAAGGGTAGTACATGAACTTAGGGGTAGTTTTGTAATTCCGCACTTATCTGATGAGTTTAGGGGTATTTTTGTCCATTCACGTCAACATTTGCTGACTCTTACGCCCAACTGACCAATCAACAGTGCCACGTAAGCAGATTAGTGACGTGGCGGTGATTAAGTGGGGAGAGAGACGATATTTTAAATGATTAAATTTTGCAGGGATAAAATGTCAGGATTAACGAATTCAATGACCAAATTTTAAATGACCTCTATTTGCAGAGACTAAACACATATAAAAGCCATCTTAAAAAATAAAATTCTCTCGTATTTCTTTCAGTCAAATTAATTATATCAAACACTAGTTACCTATATCTTTCATTCGAAATTCAAATATTATTTCGCAACATTGCGAGAATCTAACTTCTTCATCTGATATAAATTTGTTGGTAATGATTTTGATTCTTTGACAAAGAAAAACTCCACACATACATGGAAATGAAGTGGCATTAGTGAGACCATGTCAAACATTAACAAGGGCTTTAGTGACACATACATGAAAATATGGTACGTTGAAGACAATTTTGGGAAGAAAAAGAGATGTTATTATTGGAGAGAAGTTGTTGAGTAAAACCCTTGGAGTGCAACACAAGACACAGACAAAAAGAGCATAATTTTGATAGAAAAAGATAGGCACTTGAATATCCTTGACGTCATTACATTCTTAGTACTGTTTCAGTGTCTTTGGTTTCTCTGTAACTGAAATCCTTTTGTTGTGTTTCTTGTTCCCCATAGTTTAAGGCCCATACGCACTACACAAATTTAGTACACGCGCCTTTAATGGGCCATTTTTTCCATTTAGTGGTACCATTAATTGGTGTTTAAGGTTGATCTAGGACCATTCTAGTGAATTCCAAAAGAGTAATGATATTTGAACAACTATTTTGATACAACTTTTGAGATAATTTTGGTGTTCTCTCTTTTTATTGGTCAAAAACAATGGAGAGAGAAAAAGAAAAAGAGAGAATAAGAAGATAATGTGAGTATAAAAGATAAAATTGTAAAAAAATATAAATATAATTTCTCATTCCAAAAATGATGGTTGTCTCATGTCAAGTTCTGAAACTTCTGATGCAATTCATAGTGAAATATTTCAATTTAAGGTTGTACTATTATATGCATGTTTAACTTAGGGTGAGTTTGACAATATCTCTGTACATTTATAAGAGTGTTGAGCTTTAACAAAATCATTATAGTATTGTAATTTTGTCAAATCTACAACTATATTTTTAATTGGTTAATCGAAAAATAAATATTGATTCATATCTTAAATCGAGTCATTATACCTCCATTGATTTTTCACAACAGAGTCTCGCTTTTTTACCTTTAATTTTTTTCGAAAATATGTATATATGAAGTATCTTCTAAGTATCTGTATGTATCTGTCGAATATCATATAAGTATTCGAAAAAATATATATTTTAAATTAAAATAATTGATTTTGATACTCCATTTTTACAAGTATTTGCAGAGTATCGATATCTGATACGGATACGTCTCTATACTTCTGATGCAAGCGATGATTATGTTGCTGTTGCATTTACATCTGCTCTTCCTTCGAATGAGAGAGTGGAACCTCCCGTTGCGGCTGCTGCGCAAACTGCTGAAATCCATACTTCTTAGTGGCTTGGTGATCTATCCAATTATCCTCCCCATAGCTGTTCGGTTTTGCATAAAGAATTTGAGTTAGCTCAAAAATTGCTGAACAATGAAGAGGTGGAAGATAAGATCCCATTCACTTCATATCTCTTGATGAGTCAGCAAAAGAAACATAAACTCACATCTGTCCATCAAACCTAGAGGTGTTCGTGATGCAGTTTAATTCTGTTTTGAAGCTAAAAGTTATCTCATCTGCAAGATAAAAAAGTATGCAGTTTGGTTGTTTCGGTTGACTTTGAAAATAAAATACAAACCAAACCAAACAAAATCAATGCGGTTTGGATTGGATCGGTTGATTTGGTTTTTTTAGACAATAATTTTTTTTATTTCCAACGTTAAAATTAAATTCAAAAGTTAAAACACAACATATTTCTAGTAATATTTTAAATTTCATCAAACATTACAATTTTATTTTCGTCCAACAATGTTCTCAACTACGTAGACCAAATTAAGACTTGGACAAAAAGTAATCCAATTTTGTAAGAAATACAAAATACTAAAATTTGTATCATTATCTAAGAGTTCAAGTAGCACATAGATACATTTTTGAAAGAAAAAGCAAAGAAACTTAACTATAGAAAAAATATATATTTTATTAAAGTTTCATTGAGTTTCTACGAGTATTGGTCTAGGTGATGTATATTTAATTAGTGTTTTTCTTATATTGCAGTTTTGTTTGGTTTGTTTCGGTTGGTAAAATCAAAACCGTAAACCGAACCAAATCATGCAGTTGAGTAAAAATGAATCGAATACATCCGAACCAAATTTAGTTTTTTACAGTTTCGGTTTGGATTGGTTCGATTTGCGGTTTTTCTATTGAATTTGTTCGGTTTTAAACACCTTCATTAAACCCCGTTCCTGGGGTTTGCCTTCTCATATTCCTCAATGAAATTTAGTGTCAATGATCGTCGTGCAGCCTAATCATTGGGGTCTACGAGGGAATTATATTAATCTCAAAGTCAATTTTGTTTATGTACAATGTGTTTGTTTGGAGGATAATTTTTCCTTGAATGATATGACCTCTAGTTCTATTCCCACTATGATATCTTAAGAGGATAATTTAATGTTGACGAAGGTCTCGTTGCTTGAAGAGATTAAAATTGCGATCTTTGATCTTAATGGGGATGGCGCACCCGACCCTAATGGTTTTAGTGGTTTTTTCTTCCAACTTTTTTGGGATATTATGGTTGTTGATGTAATCCTCTTGGTTCTGGATTTTTTTTGTTACAAGCACTCAATTACCTAACATTAATTCTAATATGTTGGTTCTTATTCATAAGGTGCCAAGTGCTGTTCTATGGGGAACTTCTTTCAATTGCGCTAGCAAATTTTCAGTTTAAGATCGTTACTAAAACTCTAGCTGAGACGTTGGCCTCAATCACTACTCGAATTATTTCATAACACCAAAGTGGATTTATCATGGCTAAATATATACCGATGTAATACTGCATAAATGTTTCACTGCTAAATATTATTTTACTTCATTTATATTTTTAAATTTGACTATTAGATTGTAATTTTATATAATATATTCATGTAAAATTTTACATAAATTTAAAATCGTTTGACATGTTATTGAGACACATCAAGGTTAACGGTTTATGCATTTTTATTAAACATTGTTCATCTTGATGAGTATCAAAAGAAGGTTTAATCTCATTAACCTATAAGTTCGCCGGTATGTATATTTAAACGTAAATCATTTTACTTATTTAAATATGTTTATATGAAATAAACATTTAAATAAGCTAGTATGTCACATCAAACTTTTAAAAGCTCAAACTCATGTTTAAAAAATAAACTTATGGTTGATCATTGACCACACTTGTGTAATAAAATTTTAGACGGATCAAACTTAAACTTTATAAAGCTCAGCTCTACCTAACATATTCTCAGTCCTTATCTGAAAAAGAAAATATATAGAAAACAACAAAATCCTTAAAAAAAAAGTATATATAAGCAGAATATTAGAGTTGAATAACAAGATATCCTTTATATTCTTTAGATTTTTTCTTATTTTCTAAATCTATGACAACAAAATTTAAAAATCTCTATGAAATTATATCGTTTACTTGAAGAAACTTCCTGCCATTTGTTAGCAATTTGGTTTTGAATTCATCTACAACAAGACAACAAGTAGACTTTTTAATTTCGAACACTGTTTATTTATGGATAACAGCTTGCAAGGTCTTTTGTCATACATATGAAAATGAGTATAAATCCTCAGATAAACCACGTAATTATTTCTAAGATCATATAAAATACTAATTAAATAAGAGGTCGAAAATCGTTGTGCTCACTTTAACCCATTGAATGTCATCGTTGGTATTGTAAATGATGGAAGAGGTGTTGAAAAAAGTGATGAAAGTAGAAATAAAGGTAAATAGAGAGACATAAAAAACTTTATTAAAAAATAAAAAAGAGACATAAAAAACTTGAGATAGATTATTGCCGGTGTCAATTTCGGTGAGTTAGTTTGACTTAAAAAAATATTATGTGACAACCCTGAATAATTGAATTTAACGTAAAAACTATTTTACAATTTATCGAAATGTATATCGATTTATATATAAAAACAACCAATTTGATGTGAAACACGATCTAGAATGCATTATCACTTAATAATTTGATGTGAAACACAATTTAGATTCTTCGCAAACTTCTTCGTGAGCCTCAGCTCAGCCGTCATCAACGCGATAATGGGCTAAACTAAGGATCAACATTACAAGTCATCATTGCCTTAAAATTGACAACATTTAACATAAGCTTAAGTCTCCTAAATTTTAGAAGTTTAACGAAGATTTACTAACCGTGTAAAATTGTTTTACACCACCGTGCAATAAGAATCCATCATATTTCCTTATAAGCCTATATTATACTGTGTTTTAAAAATAACTGCAAAATAATTACTTTTTATTAGATGTCAGTGTAAAATTAGTTTACCCTAACAATGCGTGTATCATTTTCTCTTAACTTTATTATTATATTATTATACAGTAATACAATGATTTTGCCTCTCATAGTTCAATATAGTGTGAACTGACGTGCTCCATGGGAATATGCTTCTATCATTTTTCTTATGGAAAACATGACAAATAATTTAATATAAGATCTTATGTCAAACATCATAATCAGCTACAAGTGGCCAACATAGAATGAGCAATCCAAATACTAATTTATTGAGCACCTTACTTAAAAAACAACATCTAAACCAACGAAAAGAGTCCAGGTAATATTATTAAAATAAAAAAGGAAACCAAACTATGAAGAAATCTGAGTCACTGAATTGTTTAAGATATAATATATAAAAAAAATAAAAAGTAAACGCAGCCAATCCAATCCAAACCAACCATATTAATATTCCAATGTTGATCTACATGCTCAAACCCATCAAACAAAACCAGCAAAGCATCAAAAGTTAAAAAAGAAATTTTGTGTGCTATCAAATAAGGTGTTCCCGTATATTAGTAGTTTTTTTTTTAACAAGTCAAAATAAATTATATTAACACTGATAACGTAATCGCCTCAACACAAGGCGTGTCAAAGCAACCACGAAAAATACAAAAAGTTGGTCATCAAACAAACAAAAGGTTAGCTGATACCTAAACACATAAAGGAACTCGACCACCACAAATGAGTACCGAAAATAAAATTAGTCTTACTAGTTTTCAGCCACCACAAAGAGTAGGACTTAACTTTATTTAACAGCTGAAAAATAGAGCTTTCGTGATTCTTAAATAACCTAAAACGTCTTCAACCCACCGTGACACATGGTAATTTTAAATTAGGGTTCTTATGCTATGTGTTACAAAACTTAATATTGGAGTTTAAAATGTGGATAGATATGACCGTAGTTACTATTGTGATGTCATTAGAAAGACCTCTAAAAAAATAATATTGCAATCACAATTTCTATTAAGAACGTCCGCATTTTTATTTTGACGTTAATCTTTTAGTTCTAAAGAGAAGAGGCTTTTGTAATCTGACGTTTGACCATGAGTCTGATAAAAAATTGTTTGACCTATAAGTCGAACTTGAGTTCTCCCGAAACAATTTATCATTTGTAAAGTTTATTAAACCATATTTGAATGGCAATTTAAAACTATAGAAGATTTATCTACCAAAAAAAACTATAGAAGATTTAATTAAGATAATGTTGGTTAGTAGGTATCTATCATGGTGACCGTGTGGTTTGCGTTGAAAATTCCCTGGCTTAGCGTGAAGATATGGACTCTAATCCAAAACATCATCATCCCTTAAACCCCACCACTAACTTGTTTATATACACATTAAATTACTCATTCTCCTCTCACATTCAACTCATACCAACTATTCAAAACCCAAAAACCTTTCACCCTTTTCTCTCACAAAAAAAAATGGAGGGTCTTATACCTTTAGTTTACAAGACAATAATGCAATACAAAGGTGGTAAAGAAGGTGCTATAGGATCATGGATTTGTGAATCACCTTCATATTCATACATGAGACTTCCAACTGGTGATTCCGGTCGGTTTCAAATGCAAACCACTTCATCTTCCAACCATGTTTCTTCTTCTACTTCAGGTGCACAAATCATTGTTTCATCTGGTGTTCAATCTCCACATAATTGTCTCACACATCGTCGAATCGCGGCATGAAGAAAAACTCAAAAGTCAAAATGGATCATTGCTATAGTTCATGTTTCTATATTTTGTGCTTTCAAATAATGGGAAGCTTTTGTTTTTTTTTAATTTGATCTTTGAAGTTGTAAGCGTGTGGAAAATGAAGGAGTTCATCATGCGCTTGGTTAGTTTGTTAATCAATAATTGTAATTATGTGTTAAGAAATTGTTGAATATATTGTTCTTTATGGCCAAAAGGGTCCCTTGAAGTATGAGTTTTTAGGCAAATTGATGAGCAAAATGTATGTAAGTACACTTCTTTGGCCTAATGGGTCGTAAAGACTATGGGTTTGTTGTAGAATAAATCATATAGTCTACAATTGTTAATTTTAATTTTTATCTTGTGTTACAATATTTTTTTGATTATTAAAATTTGATATATGATTGTTTCAGTTAAAATTTGAAATCAAGTTACTTCAAATGATTCGTCAATTGGTGGATGAATTTTGATTTTAGTCTATCATATTTATTGCTCCAAAACCATGAAACAATTTTTGGCTTCTACCTTCATGTATTATCCACTAATTTCTTGATTATGCGGCCATTTTAAGTGGTAATTTTTTTTTTGATAGAAAGTGATAGTTAATAAGTGTCAAATTAGTATGTGAAAACTTTTCCTAATTGAATTATTTTCATCTGTCCTAAAATGAATCTTAGAGTTTAAAATAAGTGATTTTAGTTGTTGAATTAATGATTTTCTTTTACTTGAACTAAAGTTAAATTCCACTCTCTCTTTTTTGAGGGAAAAAAATCCACTCATTTTGTAAGGAGCTAAAATGGTTATTTCAAACTTTGAATGGAAAAAAAATTAAAAACATGTTTTTTTTTTAAAATTGCTTATTATACACCCCTACCTACCATATTAAATATTGTAGATATTCAAAACTTAATGCTGAGAATTGTTGTCGTAGGTTGTAACAAACAAACTTTTTGGTTTTATGTTTTTTTTTTCCAAGTATTTTTGTGGTTATAACTCTTGCAAATTAGATTCACGTATTTTAAATATTGAGATGTGAGGAATCCGACGTTCGAATATCAACCCTTGCAAATAATGTATTTGATAGTTACCAATTAAACTATATTACACGACTAGCAATTGATTTTATATTCTTTACGGAAAGATATATAGATCTTATAGCAAATTAATATTAATTATGCATTATAGCAAGTTAATATTATTTTTATGCAATATAGCAAGTTAATAAAATCATTAAGCTATCCTTTCAACAAAAAAAAAATCATTAATCTATATAGTCTTCGTTCTAATCAGCAAAATTGTGAGATAGTTACTTTTGAGCCTAGGGTCATCCAACAAGATATATTCATTAAAATAATGCTAACTAGACGTATTACGTATGGTGGGCGGTGGCTGGCTTCCCAAAGGGAGATGTACACTTCACCTAACAATGCACAAGAATATATTATTTTGTTTAAACCTAATCCAACTTACAGATTAATAGTTTTCGTTTTCATAATTTGTTCTTTGTTTTTTTAGTCCTTCACGTGGTGGAAATATGTATGGTGTCGTAGTCAATTATATTCGTTTTGAATAGTTTACTTGAATGAATTAAATAACTAAAAGAGGAAATATGTATGGTGTCGTAGTCAATTATATTCGTTTTGAATAGTTTACTTGAATGAATTAAATAACTAAAAGAGATAATAAATGAGAGGTCTAAAGTTTGAATTCCGGCCCGAGAGAAAAAGAAATATTTGATCCTAATAAAGAGTGGGAGGGGATTCTCTCCTGTGACTTGTGACCAAAGAGAATCTCCTCCCACTTCACCTTACTGGCCTGAATCCTAACAAGTGTGTCTAGTCTAGAACTAATAACATTCTAAACATTCTCCTTGGGCCAGCTCTGTTGGGAATAAGTGGTTAAAATTGGTATGAAGGACGACAGTGTCAATGGTTGAGTTCAGCGTGTTACTCAGCTCCACCATTTTCTTGGGAAAAAGAACATTTTTCTGGGTCTGTGTTTGTTGTTGTTGATGGCAACGATGATGGTGTGAATATATGGTCTTTGACTTTAAGAGAGAAGAATGGATGAAGATGATAGTGGTGTAGTGATTTAGAGGTTTGATTAAAGAGTTTGAATGTTCAATTTTTTTTTCTTGGTTTTAATGTTTCAAGTATGATGAATGTTGATGTTGAAGAAGATAAAGAAGTGAAAGAAAGAGGATGATGAAAGAAAAGTAAAATCAATTAAGCCTTTTTAATTTTAATTCATAAATAAGCTAGGCGACTGTATAAAGAAAAAATGAAAAAGAAATTAATTACATAGTCAGCGTGACAGGTGGTTAGATTATGCTGACATTTTTAAACGAAATATCTAAAGTGTAAGAATTTAAGATTACAAGGACATAATTAAACGGTTTTTTTTATAAAGACGAAAGTCAGAATTCACTAATATTACGAGGATCAAAAACAAGATTAACCCTTTATTTTTGAAATGTCCAAAATTTGAACATTTTGCAAGAGCAATGTTTGAAAACTTTTTGGTGCTTCGAACAAAATTTTTATAAATATGTTTGGATTTAAAATTGAAAGGAAAACACTCACTTTTTGTTTTTTTTAAATAATACTACAAATGAAATTTAGTTTAATAGTGAAAGGACACCATGGTAAGAGGAATGTGTTCTAAGGGTACGTTTGGTTCGAAAGTTTTGGAGGGGAATGAAGGGGAAGAGAGATTTTTAATTTGAAGTATTTGGTTCAACTTTTAGAAGAGGAGAGGAGAGGAGAGAGCAAATTTTATTGCACTGCCAAAATTATCCTTAGATTAATTTAAAATCTCAATATTATCCTTGAAACAATAATTTATTTTTTTTGAAAGAATCCTTGAAACAATATTTATTATTATTATTATTATTATTAGGTTATAGGTTGTACTATCTTGTAACAACTTTTATTATGTTAGGTTATATTATCATGTAACAACTTTTATTCCATATTATTAATCCTTGTAACAACCCTATTACTAATCCATTATTCCATTGCATACATCGTGTTGTTATCGATTACATTGTTATTATTTCGTTACTTTATTATTCTTACTAGCGAAAAGACGGGCACGTGATTGCCCGTCTTTCCGTTTTTTTTATTGCGCTAGCGTTTGAAAATTATTAACGGTGTTTTTTTATGAAATTTTTAATTTAATTTAAAACTAAAAATATAAATGTTTCTTTCTTCCAAGGTATAACAAACCAAACTAATCATAATTATTTATTTCAATGACGCGTACAATATAACAAAAAAATATAATCTAAATTCTTTTTTGTAATGACACAAACAACAATCTTTAAAATAGAAAAAGTTGTTTAAGGGTATAATTGTGATAATGGAAAAGTAAGTATGAATATACTCTTCTAGTTTGTTACACTTTTTAAATGATAAAGAAAAAAACCCAGACATATATCGTGATTGTTACGTTTTTGTAATATTTAAATTTATTTTTACCTATTTGTTACATGTGTTAATTGTATTCAAAATTGAGGGTATTTTTTAAAAGAGAAAAGTCAGTACAAAAGAGTTAAAAGGGGTTGTTTTCTTGATATATGGTAGATTTAATTAAGTTTAAGGGTAAAACAGTATTTTGCTGCTTACTTTTCTGCAACCAAAAACTGGTAAAAATAAGTAACGAGAATTGTTTGGACGAAACGACAATCCATGTAGATACGATACTATACTTATCACTTTATTACTTGGTAAATTAAGGATTTGGTAAACTTGCCTAATCCGCACATCTGTATCCCTTGCAACCACGATATTACTTGTTATAAGGACAAGACATTGGATCCAGCCGACTACATTCCACAGTTTTACATAAAAGAGACCTATATTACTTGTGATGAGCCACTTGTCGACCCAATAAATGGCGAGAACTTATAGGTAAGTACACCATACCTTGACATCTTACCACCATCAATGAGAAGAAAACAGGGAGACTTACAACATGGAGATTTAATTAGTTATGAAGATTTAGGAAGATAAAGAATGAAGATTCAAGAGGCCTCAAGAGACTTACAACATGGAGGAATTTTGTTCCCAAGTTCCGAGGCAATTTATTTGAAGACGAAAACCTAAAACGACGGAAAATCAAAGAATTTAGGCCCAAGAAGAGACGCCATGCGCTTAGCACATGAATAAATGCCTAGCACATGGAATTGGCATGCCATGCGCCTAGGGTATGGCATTTTCCTCTCTCACATGTGCTCATGTTGGCCATGTGCCCCGTGCAGTCAAAATGTGGGGCGCAATCGTCTTTTCCTGCTTCTGTGTTGGGTAAAGCCCGTACTTTTAACCTAAACCCAGGTAGAAACTATCACTATAAATACTACCCTTTCTCATTCATAATTTCTCGTTCAGAACTGTGGCAGTTCAAGAGGAATGCAACTTTGAAGCTTCATGAGAGTTTCTATCTTCTCCTTGATTTTCTAGGGTATGTTTTTAACTTTAGTAATTTGTTTTTAGTTACCATGTGTAACTAAATATTTTTAGGTTAGAATTCTAAGATGAACTTCTATTTATTTTTGTTGGATATTTATTTAATGTAATGTCGCTTTTATTTATTTTTTGTTCGCTATTAAGTTTTATTAGAAAATTCCTTAGTTTGTTTTTGTAGTAGGTGCAACCCTAGATTAGATACTTAGGTTGTGACAGGGCCTAATATTGTTATTACTATCTTGCTTCTTATATCTTGATATTTATAGCTTTATACTAATAACTATCTGTTTAGGAAGTAATTAGTGAAAGATACCGAAAGAGAGTTGACCCTAATTGTAAGTACTTCAGAGGTGACATTACTAAGACTGAGTAGTAACTCTGCTGAACCTAGGATATAACTGGTTAGTAATTAAGGAAACAAGTATCTGCTTGAAGGAAATAAGTCGTAGCCTAATAGAACCATTCTCTTAACCCTTAGTAAGGTAGACATAGATTAAGGTTGCTCGTTTGTAGAACTACTAAGTAAGTGAGAGAAGGTGTTCTACGAGTGTCCTAAGATTCATAGATGGGCTGAACTAAGGGAACCTTGACCTTCATTTCCTTGGGAAAAATTGGAATGCCAATTTAAGTTTATGCTTTCAATTACCTTAGAGACGGTAAGATCCCGCACGTAAGGATCACTGTGTGATCAACAGGTGCAACCAGACTTAGGAGGGATAAACCTAGTTAACTGAGATTTATAGACCCAACATGTAAGTATCACCGTGTGATCAATAGGTGCAGCTTCCAACCTTCTAGATTAGTCACGTACCAACGACCTCATCACTTGTATAGTCTACTTAAGATAAATAAACGTGATGTTACTGTTATTTAATATCCAACAATATAAATAAGGGGGATTCGAAAAATGATAACCGCTGCTTACTTTTCTGCAACCAAAAACAGGTAAAAATAAGTAACGAGAATTGCAACTTTCTAATCCTTAACTTTTATATCGTCAAACTTACAAAAATAAATAACGAAAATTGTTTGGACGAAACGACAATCCATGTATATACGATTCTATACTTATCACTTTATTACTTGGTAAACGATTTGGTACACTTGCCTAATCCGCACATCCGTATCCCTTGCAACCACAATATTACTTGTTATAAGGACAAGACATTGGATCCAGCTGACTACATTCCACGATTTTACATAAAAGAGGCCTATATTACTTGTGATAGCCACTTGTCGACCCAATAAATGGCGAGAAGCTATAGGTAAGTACACCATACCCTGACATCTTACCACCATCAATGAGAAGAATGCCAAAGAGAACAAAAAAAATTGAGAAATAACGTTGTTATAAGAAGGTTAGGGATCCATCATTAGTGAGTAGGAAAGGTAAAGCTAATAAGTGAAGCCTTTGCAAACATGTTGGACACAAGAAAAGTTCATGCAAATTAAATACAATTGTATCTCAAGGTTAGACTTCATCAAAACCTACTACTCAAATTGCACCTCAATCTACTCAAGTTTATACTCAAAGTGCACCTCAAGCTGCATCACAAAGTACTCAAGCTCCTCCTCAAAATGCATAAAAAAAAATGCTAATTAGAAAACGTCTCATCCCACCCTAAGTGCAACAAAAATGAAACATTCTAAGTCCACTAATGGTAAGAAACCTGCTAAGTCTTCTGCTACTAATAAGTCTAAGTTAAATGCAAGTGCATCTCAGCCCACCTCAAATGCAATAAATAAGACACCAACACTTTTCATGGGTATGTTGGCTCCCAAAATAGCTATCAGGCCAAATATGCCCCAAGGAAGTCATCATCTTATTTTTAGATGATCTTAGGCATTTTTTTTGTCTAATCACTCTACGTATTATCAACACCATGACAATTATAAATTAGGTTATTTTGATTGGATTAATTCTCAAGCCATTTACATCGGCCATTTTAGATGAATTAATATGTAAGACATGGAATATGTAAGCCAATTATTTTGATTACTTTATGATGAATGACTCTCCGATTATTATGGAAAATGTTTGGATTGTTATGGCAAATTTTTGTTATTTTTGTTATGCTTATTACAATTTAAAAAACACAGGTACATATCATATTGCTTGAATCAAAGCACATTACACTATTAAGAATCAAAACAAAACACATTATCTTGAAACACATTACAAAGGAAGATTGCACATTACACTCAAAACACATAACACAATACACATTACATTAACATTACAACCAACAATGTTTGATCAACTAATTGCACACTTACAGAAAATTAAAAAAAATTAAAAAAACATTACACTAGAAGGTTTGTTCACTTCACATGAATAATAATCAAGCTTATTGTTGTGATAACACAAGTTAATGCCAACAACATGCAAGTTACAACATTTAATCTTCAACATAAACTTTGTTGATTTTTCTTCATTTTTGGTCTTCAACAATTTCATTTTTATGTTCATAATTTATGTATCCTTTTTGTCACAATCGACACACTTAATTTCCACACCATTATCTCTTATACATTTTGTCTTGGTGCTCTAGTTTCTATTTCAGTTTCACTAGGTGTAAGCCACTTCATGACATTATGTATTTTACCATCAAATCTTGACAACCCCAAAATTCCTGCCCTGTATTTGGCTCCTTTTTACGTATTGTATAAATTACACATTGCTTTGGCCACCAACAATTTGAAATCTCACCATTGTCACACTTAACACTTGAGCTGAATGATCATGAGTTATACCCACACGAATTTGAACCAATGCTACGCTTGGAAGTCATGGATTTAAGGTGTTCAAGTTTTGGAATGATAAAAATGGAGTTAGGGTTTGAAAATTGGGGGAAAATGGTGTGTAAGGATGAAGGATATAATACTAACCACGTCAGATCTAAAAAATGGTGTCTTTCTCAACAACATGCCACATCATACACTTAAATGCTACATCATTTTTTTTTGTTGAAACAACCAATATTATTAAGGCAAATTCCGCACAAGAAGCGTGAGACTTGCACGGTAAAGTACAAGAAAGCGATAGAAACAGACGTTGCCAAAGGCAAATCACCCCCTAAAAACAGACAACAATAGCAAAACACACCAGCTGCCAAAATACTAGGCGGGTTTTACATAAAATAGCCCAACACTGACACTTAAAAAACAGGAATTCTTCTCTTCACCCAACAAAAATCACTTGCGCCTAGCTGAACTTCCGAAAATACCCCTACGTGAGTTAAGTCATGCTACGTAACTTAACTCACACACCTTATAGCTCTGCGTGAGTTAACTCATGCAAATTGGCCGGTTGGTCAGAGTTCAAGAACACAAGTTTTTTGGACGGTGGTTAGCTTTTCAACCATCAATCTACACCTTTTTTACAACTTTTATACGTTTTTTTTACTACATTTATGGTAGTTATAACCTATGTTACCATTCACACCTATAAATACCTCTCCAAACTCCCTCATTTCCTCACACCATCTCACATTCTTTCCTCCTCACTCTCCCCCCTATAAATCTCATTCTTTTCCTTTTGTTTTGTAGTCTTTATTTTGGTGTAAAAAGAGGTCAATCGAGGGATAAAAATAGGTCAATCGAGGAGTAAGAATAGGCCGATCAACCTGGGGTAAAAAGAGGTCAACCGTTGGGCTAAAACTAAATATGCTTCTTTTTACCCCTAAAACTTTTTACCGTGGGTAAAAAGAATCTTCTTGGGGTATAAAAAGAACCTGATTTAGACTTACCCCAATGGATGATGTCTTTTTATCCCACAACGATCGGTCTCTTTATACCCCATGATTGGTCTCTTTTTACACCAAAGTTGGTCTTTTTTTACCCCAAAGAAGTAGATTTAGTAAATTCGAATAAAATGTATCAATTATTGTAATTGTATCAATCATATTAATAAAATGAGATGTTTTATGTATTATTTTTGTTCCATTCTTTTTATTTATATTCGCATTTATTTTATGATTATTTTTGTTCAATTTTTTTCTTGTTATTTATGTATTATTTTTGTTCCATTCTTTTTATTTATATAGAATCAAAAAATTCGAATAAACACTAATTAATTTCAGCGTGAATTCGAATAAAAAGTGCGTATTAAAAAAATTCGAATAAAGACTAATTAAACTCAATGTGAGTTCGAATAAAAATCGTGTATTAGAAAAACTCGAATAAAGACTAATTAAACTCAGTGTATTGAATAATTTTGAATAAAGTCACGTGTTGAATAATTTTGATTAAAGTCGCGTATTGAATAATTTTGAATAAAGTAACGTATTGAATAATTTCGATTAAAGTCGCGTATTAAATAATTTCGATTAAATTGCATTACATTACATACATAAAGTTCCGAAATATGTATTATGCAAAATCAACTATATATGTTATCACACCAAATTCCCTCATATAAGAAGAGTCATCACATAAAGAATGAGGTGCATTCCGTGACACTCATCTTATATGAAGGAATTCGATATCATAACTTATATAGTTGATTCTGCTGGAGTCTTCCAACTACAACAAGTGTCTTACCTCTGAAATGGGGTAAATTCAAACTTGCTAAACGACAACTCTCAAGCATTCACCCGGAAGTTGTATTGTTCCATTCAAAAGATTAAATTCTTGTTTGTTTGGTTTAGATGATGGTATTCAAGTGTAAAAAGAATGAGGTGCATTCATTGACACTTCATTACCTTCATCTAAACCAAACTAACAAGAATTTAATCTTTTGAAAAGAACAATAGAACTTTCGTGAGATTGCTTGGGAACTGTCGTTTAACAAGTTTGAATTACCCCATTTCAGAGGTAAGACAATTGTTATAATTGGAAGGTGCATTCCCTACCTAATCACGATCTTCTGGCGGAATCAAACTCTTGAGAATATCTTCAGTTGATCTCAGCAACGTTACACGCATATCGATCCACTGAAACATGTTGTACTCCCAAAACATGGTCCTCACGTTATCGTCGTTCGTTAATTCCACCCAACTGAATGATATTCTCCCATCGTCGAGAGTTGGACGTTTATACCGAACATATTCCACCCTCCTTGTGTCTCCGGGGTTGACTCCTTGGATGAAATCGTTCGGGTGATCCTTGATACCTCTTAACGTGACACCAATGTGCCGAACCTTCAACCTCTGAAATTCTCCACCGTTGAATTGTGCATGAACGTCGAACATATCGACCATTATTTTAAATCTACACAATAAGAAATTAAAAACATTCAATGAAAAACTCATTCAAACATTTCATCAAACACTTGGAGTGTAAAATACACATAAACCCTAAAACTCATAACCACAACATAAATATGCAAACATCTAAACAAATAAGCAATATAAGTCACTTACACGTAACATTGTATCATTTCTTGCAAAAAAAAATCAAAATTTAAACAAACCTTAAATTCAAAAAAATTATCTAAAACTCAAAACTACAACATAAACATGCAAACATCTAAACATTTAAGCAACACAAGTCATTTTCATGTAAACATTGTATGATTTCTTGCCAAAAAAACCAAAATTTAAACAAACCCTAAATCTAAAAAATTTCTAATTTAAGAGAAAAATTCTAACATATAAACATAAAAGGTTAATGGTGTTTGATTATGAAAACTTACTTGTTATTGTTATTGGAGTGTTGTTTGATTTGAACTTGAATGAATTTTGGTTTTGGGTGATTTGAGATAGGTTTTTGAGATTTTTTGAGATTTTAGATGAGAAATGAGGAAATGAGGTGTTCTGCCTTGTTTAAGACAGTATGTAGCATGAGTTAAGTAACGCAGAGTTTAACACTCTCATTACTTAACTAGCGCAAGGACATTTTCGAAATGGCTCTAAGGCGCGAGTGTTTTGTGCTGAGGAAGACCAAAAATCCTTTTTGTTTTCTTGTTCCACTAAGGCCCATCTGAAAGCCTTCCTTAAAGTCCAATAATTTTAAATTTTATAAAATAATAATATGAATTAATTACGGATAGGTTTTTTGATAATCTTTTTTTTTTCGTATAAAGTTTTTTTAATAATCTTTACACAATTGTATTAAATTTAATGATGAAACATAAAATTAAATAACTAACTAAAGATGTAAATGAAATTTGTAAAAAATTACGGTCTGGTGGTTGTTACCTTTACGATGTTTGACCAAAAAAAAAATCAAATAAATGACATATGTTTTAAATGCACACATATGAGAAATCTATTTTGGTCATTTACACGGTCAAAGGTAATTTTGACACAAAATATCCAAACAACATATTTCATATAAATTACTTTTATTGTAAAGGTAACCAACCACAAAACACTTTTCATTCAACTCACTTTTAATTAAAATCACTTCTATAAAATCAATTCAACTAAAATCAATTTTCTTCACCGCATAACCAAACACGTGCCAAGTTCATACGGGAGATGAAATCGGGAAAAAGGCTTAGAAATGAGATATTTTGTGAAGAAAAAAAACAATAGCCAATTAATTCTTCAAATTGACAGGAAGCACTCTTAGAACACCGTGTTGAACTTAGTCTTATAATATATGACAACATATCCTCAAATGATTAGTGCGCTCATGAAAAACTGGGTTGGCTGCAATATACAAGGCACTATGGCTATCACAAGTAATGGAGCATAGGCATCCTGGAGGTGATGACATGAGGATATTTTTTTTGGTGGTGTCTAGGGTTCGAACCCCAGACCTTAATATATTATGCATTGTTCTTACCAACTAAGCAAAGTTCACGGGGACGATGATATGAGGATCTTGCCAAAAATATAAGAGCTACTGAATTTCAGAAGTAGAATCTGCAAGGGCACTATATTCATCCTCACTAGAAAATATGGACACAATTTTTTGTTTCATAGTTCTCCAAGACAAAAGATAAGAACCTAAAAAGAAGCACATGCTTGATGTCGGCTTTCAAGTGTCAGGACAACCTGCCCAATCAGCATCTAAGAATCCCAAAAGTTGAACAAAAGATGAATTTGAAGAATAACCTTGAGTTGGTTGGTGCCTGGGTATGATATCTAAGAACCCTACAAGTTTCTTTGAAGTGAACTTTTGTAAGGGGTAAGAGAAATTGACTTAGTTGTTGCACTATGAAGGTGATATCAAGATGTGTTGTAGTGAGCTATAATAATCTACAAATTAACATTTTGTAAGGGCGCAATCATAGAACTAAGTACCATTATGTTGGTATAGCATGATGGTCGACGAATCAGAGGGTGTATTGATAGGTTTGTAGCTCAAATGTTCACTATCAGTCAAGAAATATACACATTATTTTCTCTAACAAAGCGAAATGAACTTCTCTGATCTTGGAACTTAAGCCTAAGGAATACTTCAAAGTTCCTAAACTCCTTGATTTGAAAAGAATTCTTAAGGATATCCTTGATGTGGGTGAATCTAGTCAAACAATCGCCAGCTAAAATTATTTCTTGTTGAAAAATGAATGATCATAATGAGCTTGTTTGTATCCCTAAGCTATGAGTAATTAGGTGAGCCTTTCATAGCACTTTTTACTAGAGTCTAGACTGCATAATAAAGAAGGTTCACAAGACCTATGCATCCACCATTGCAACTTAATGATCATGTTTGCACTTCCACTACTCATCTTCCAAATTCATCATCTTCATGTATAATCTCTATTCTATTTCAAATTATACGTCTCAGGCAAATCCATCAGATTCACAGTATAATTTTTTAATGTATGTATCCATTGATGGAAGAGTTGACAAGTGCATCAAATCATAACAAGTAATGAAGTAATAAGTTTATCGTATCCATATGGATTGTCGTTCAATTTAGCAATTAGCAGAATTTATTTGAGTAAAAAAGTAAAAAAGATAAATGGGTATGTATGTTTGTAATTGTCCTGCATAATGTGAGATTAGGTTGTTTGATTCAGATGTTTAGCGGCGGTTAAGGTATTCTTGAATCCCCTCTACCTTCTTTGATGGAATTAATATGTTGAATTATTAGTTTATAACTTGTCTTGATTTAAGAAAGTAGGATATGACATGATATAACAGTTGGAAATGTCAATTGATATCACCGCGATTCAAAATGTTACAATTGCGGGGTTCCCCTATAGATGAGTCAAAACCCTAATAACGATCATACTTAGATTCAATTAAAAGAGATTAATTTAGAAAATAATGAAATTACTACTGTCTTGTTCGAACAGAGGTAGGATTGTCAGTCATATATCTCCACCCAAAGGTCAAGTCAACTGTTAGTTGAAAAACATTGAGAATAGAAATATACAAATTAAATCAGATGTTTGAATCATAAATTGAATAAAAAAACTTTATTAATAGAATCCAACAATTAAGAAGATGTTCATCTTGGACCATAATAAAGAGAGGTTTAGTTTCGCATGGCAATCGACATCATTATAAAACAATTGAAAAACATATCCTGGAGAGAACAAGAGAAGGAGGAAAATCCTCTACCTTAAAGCTCTAATGCTTGACCCTTGCCTTGTACCACTATCTTTCTAAATGAATAAGAGTGTGTGCACGAGTCTATATTTATAGTGCATCATTTCTTAAGGTTTAAGAGATGAGAACTAGGCTTTCTTCCCGCAGCCATGCGCAGGGGCGCATGAAGTGACATTTAGGGACGCATGAGGCAGCCCTGGAGGCTGTCTTGTGTGCAAGGGGGCTTGGCTCATGTGCGGAGGCGCATGAGGCAGTAGTCGAGGTGTGAATTTTGCAGTTTTCGAGCGTTCTTTCGTCTTGAAATGCCTTAGAACTTGGGATGATCGAATTTCCTCAACTTGTATTGTCTTCAAAAACTTTCTAAGAATCATTGATCTTCATTCTTCTTGTCCTTAATCCTTCACGTGATGTGTTGTTTTGCCGATTTAATGATTTCTCACTAAAAAGACTCAAAACACATGGAGTTGCATGATTTAGAATAAAGATGAATTACAAAAACTCAAATGAAAACAATACAAGATGTTCCTATAATCATTGATTACTCCTCTAAATGACCTCTTATTTTCCTTCAAATGCAAAGAACATAGTCCAAAATATTATATGATGCTCCGTCATCTTCCACGACTAATGAACCAAAATTCTATGATTAGGATTATAACTTAAATTTTTGGGTCAAAGCAATGGAAACTTAACTCATTGCATTGAAGAACAATGGCACTTTGATTGTTTTACCTCCAAATGTTAAGCATGTAGGGAATAAGTGGGTGTACAAAGTCAATCATAAAACAAATAGCTCAATTTAGAGATTAAAAGCCAAATTAGTAGCAAAGGGTTACAATCAAACAGAAGGTTATACTACCATGACACATTTTCCTCAATCGCTAAGTTAACTAATGTCAGAATGATCATGATTTTAGATTATATCAACAACTAGCATCTCCACAAGTTCATGTTAATAATAATTTTTGCATGGTGAGCTTCAAGAAGAAGTATACATGGCTATCCTTAAAGATGTCACGTGCTCCAAACCCAACCAGGCTTGGTACCATATTATGAGATCAAGATCAACGAGAATCGAGAAGGAAGAACTCATACGTTGAGTCAATGAGCTGAAAATTAAGTTAGTTACAGGTTAACTAATTCTACAAGTAGCAAATAAGTTAGTTACTGGTTATAACTAACTTCTAACTAACGGGAAACAATTTTTGAAAGAAAAAAAAAATAACAGATAAAAATAACCCTAAAAATATAGATACAGTTGGAACTCTAACTCACATAAAAATATGCGATGTAATTTTATATTTTTATAGATGAAGTAGTAAGCATCTAAAATTCACAAATAACGGCAAAGTTTTAGATTTAAATTTTATTGAAGGTGTTCACCCTAACAATATTGACAAAGCCAATTTTGTTAGGTCTTATGGACTAGGATGTAATTCTTTTACTATCCAAATCCAAATAATAACATTTGAAAGGAGTGTTAAAAATGGCAAAGAAATAGCTGGAAATATTGGGCAACCAAAATCGGATTATGCCCAATACATGTACCGTAAAAGAAAAACAAAGATGTTATATGGTGTTTCTCTTTTGCAAATACGAAAATATAAATTAAGCACCTCCCTTTGAACCATAAATAAATAAATCATTCACATTATGCATATTAGAATATAATAATAATCCGAACTATGATTTTTCTTGGTATAGTGACCATTGTTGCTGGTGTTGATAGTTTATAAGTTGTATATGATATCGTTCTACGAGGTTATCTGGGACTTAGTTTGATGTTTATCCAAAAAAGGAAAGCTTCGAGCTGTATATGTTTCCTA
>Ga0315915_1001436_pt1 | contig 28823 bp, 10 predicted proteins | sample MpolbnodulesMG_FD_207738 | JGI IMG/M metagenome (GOLD analysis project Ga0315915, IMG submission 207738) | Medicago polymorpha root nodule microbial communities from Los Angeles, California, United States - branched nodules | ecosystem: Host-associated > Plants > Roots > Nodule | place: USA... | reverse complement strand
ATTAAGTGGTGTACCTCGGAAAGATAATTTGGAAACGACTCTTAAGTTCTATGAAGTATGTTGTAATCTTTGTGGCTTAAGCATTTTTTTTTTTTTTTTTTTGCTAACCTATCTTAAGCATTTCTTGTTCTTAATAGATAGTATTAATTTATTTGTTTCTTTGGCTCTTAAAAAAAAGTATGCTGTCGTTTTTATATGCTGGGTCAGCAATGATGTATTACAGCAACATTTTTTAGTTTATCTTGGAGGTAAGTCAAAGTGAGGTTTATCTAACTTAACCCTGGTTATAACAGATTAGGTCGTTTGTCTTGGAGTTTCAGAGTTGAATTTTTAAGCAAGATATTTTTTTAAATGGTGATGGAAAACGTTCTATTTATCTTTCTTATTTTTAAGGAAACAAGCTCAATTCATCTCATTAAATTGGCACGCCCCGTCTAACATTAGTTTGCGATAATCGATGTCAAGTTTCTAAGTTATTCAAGAAACATATAAAAAATATGGCTAATCCTTCTAGAAACGTAGTTAAACTTCATAAATCATAAGTCTCAATTTCATTCTGGTGTTGAACACAAAATTTACTCAGACAAGTCCCATTGGGTTCTTGATATTTTGGGGTTTTGATATTTTGGGGCTAGTGCACGCTACCAACAACCACCAATAAATACAGTGTTTAATTTGATAAAAAAAAACAAAAAATAGAATGTTTAAATGTGGGTTCTTGACAAGTTAAAAAGTAAAATTCTGACATGTTCATTTAAAAGAACGAGTCAACGTATGCGTTGTTCCTTTTTTACAAATGTCATGTAAATTAACAACGTCGGACATTGTCCTCGAATATCTGAATAGGGAACTCTTTTTTGTGTCTTTAGCGCTGAAAAGTGTGTTCATTTATTGAAATAACTTTCTGCCTTACAAAGAACTTGAAGTTCGGGTTTTAAAAAAGAAGTACTTCTTCCGTTCTAAAATAACCAAATTATTTGCAAGAAAATATTGTTCCAAAATAACTAATCCATTTCAATTTTCAATGCAATATTAATTACTTTTTTCTAATATACACTATAATTAATACTATTTTTATCATTCTCAATTCAACATCATCCACTTTACATTTATGATAAGGGTGAATGCACTAATACTGCATAACTATGCAGATCACTTTAAATAGACCCTACTTGACAAGGACACTCAAAATTATTTCTTTTTATCTTTCACTTATACATTTTTCTTAATATGTGTGAAACGAACAAAAGACTTGCTTATTATAGGACTGAGGGAGTAATGTGCTGAGAAAAGTAAAAATATTGAAAGAAAAGTAAAGACGAGAAAGTTAATGTGCATGTAAAATAAAGTGCAGAAATGTAAATGTGGGAGAAAATTAAAGTGCACGAATAGAAAATGTGCAAGAAATTAAAGTGTTTGTTACATTAATGACTTAAAATATAAAGTAAAAAAATAAAAAAATTGCACACCTAATTATATACAAGTAATCTATGATCGCTTGTTAGATGTGATTTACGTAAGCATTAAGCAACCCTCATTACAGTGCCCCAAGACCTTTATTTCTAGAAAAACATGGTATTTTCTACAGGCATGCATGTCTGCCTCGTGCTCTAGGCTAATATCCTTCTTCGACACTAAATAGTTTTGCAAGGTCGACTTAGTTTCGACATGTGCGAGTATGAGTTGTAATTGTTCTTGTCGTCGAAAATTTTGCTTGTTGTGTTGGGTCGGGTCTATTACTTTTTATTTATGTTAAGTCCACAAGTCGTCTCTTGCACTTTGCATGCACTTGATTTCCCCCTCTATATTTTTATTTGTGGTTAAATAAGTTTTTCATTCTTAAAAATACAAGAGAGTTTTGATTTTAGTCCTTAAAATTAAAACAAAATGTTTTTGTCCTCCCAAAATTTCCTATTTTGTTTGTTGTACATAATGGTCATTTTATGTTCATATCGTTGTCAAACTTATGGTAGTTTAATGTTCAAGATATGTCCAAGTTATGTCAATCTATTATATCCAACTCACGTATGTCCATATTATGTTCAAGAAATGTCAAAAATATGTTAAAATTATGTTCATTAAGGACTAAAAATGAATCTGGAAATTTTGGGAAGACGAAAACATTTTGTTTTATCTTGTAGTTGTATGGACTAAAATCAAAATTCACAATATTTTTAGAAATGAAAAATTAATTTATTTTCCCACCAGTTACAATACCCGGTTTTCTAGCATTTCAGTTACATGCCGTTGGTTGTCGAAAGGGCTTTGACTTATTTGGCACACAGCCATTTGGGTGATTTGAAGAAGAGCTAGGAACAATAGAATCTTGAACAATGAGGTTTGCACAGTGGAGGATTTGTTTGACGAAATAAAAACTTTGTCTTGGAAATGGGGTTGAAAAGGCTTAAGATTCCACCATCTGCGTACTATGAGTGGTGTTAGAATCCAAGGGATTGTCTATTGAGGTGGAGTGTGTTAATAGGAGGATTTTTGTGGTAGCCATGGCTGGCTGTTTTTTCTGCAGGCAGCTTGGGATGTGGCTGTTGGTCTGGGCGCAACATGGATGTTCCTTGCGGAACTGTTGTGGCGTCTGGCCTGTTTGGGCTGTTTGCTAGGGCTGTGTTCAGCAATTTCCTTGCGGAACTGTGCTGTTACGCATGACAGTAGGTTTTATTTTAGCCTTTCTATTGTTTTTGCGTTCGGTATTGGGGAGGTTGCTGCATATATACATGCTTTATTTGTAGTTTCGGTTTATTGGCGGGCGCGTATCTCTTGTGTGAGTGCTGCATTTTTTAATAAGATTTTACCGATTTCAAAAGACAATAACTGAGAAACAGAGCTATTATGGTTTCAGTGATACTTCGAGAGTTTCTTCGCTGCTCTCTTTCAAAATGCCTCACAATCCTTCTTCTTTCTCTGATTCTTTCATTCCCACAGTTGTTACATGGTAGAACAAACTTCTTGCATAGCCATATGAAACAAAAAATAGTGCATTAAGCCAAAAATACAAATTTGTTTTTCTCCTATAGCTAGCTGAATACACAGAGAAGTGTAAATTATTCAGTTACCCTTTCCAATCATGTCTTTATTCATCTTTGACAAATCAATTATATTTTACTATAATACCATCAATGACATGCCACTTATATTATCATATATGTAACTAATTGTCTGAAAAATTTACATCCACAAAATACGAAGAACGAGAAGAAAGTCTGAGTGATTGGTATGGAAGCTGTTCTGCCACCAATAGGTAGAAAAGCCCCATCACTCCAGTGTGCTCCTTGGTGCTGTTGTAGTTAGACTCTAGAGTCAAAGTTTCACCATCAATAATCTTGACAGAACCTGGTTTAGGATAACATGTGGACATTCCTACAATATAGCCTGCTTCATTTCCTGCTTCGCTTCCATTTCCATAACTTGGTATTGAAGAACATATAACCCTCCCATCCTGAAAACATAATCCAAAAAATTCAAAAGTATAAGAAACATCGATAGTACTAAATTGCAAATATATGACACCATTCTCTTCTTTATTAAACATTTGTTACCCTCGATTGAAAGCTATTACATGAACAAATAGAGGTGATTATATATGATAAAAAATGTCAATATTGTCTCGGTGTCCGACACGTGTTAAACATCTTTAATCTCAAGTGTCAGTGCTATATTGGGTGTAAATATGGAATCCCTGTTAAGAGGCAGAATCATTATTGATTAGACCCTTCCAAGTATTTAAGAATTACTATAATTTATATGTACTGTAACCATTGCAAATTACCTGTCCAAATAGGGTTGATCCAATTCCACCTGAATGCTGATGAGCAACACCATAGATAACATAGCCACCAGTTTGAAATGGGAGACTTGTCCTTTTCACATGAACACACCCATTTCCCTCCTTTTGATCAATGCTGCAAGATTCAACTTCATACTCAACCTGAAACAAAGAAATCTATGTTGCTCACATTATACCCAACAAAGTAACGGACTAGTGTTATATATGTTTTAAGAGTTAAACTAAGATTGTGATAAACAAACAATGAATATGGATTCCCTGCAGTCGATAGACTCTCACTCTACATTCAGGCAATCATCACAACCGTCACTCATGGATTGACTGCATAAATGCGGAGTATTTTCCCAATTACTCGGAATCCATTCCACAAACTAAATGTTTCTTGATGAATTCATTTACCTTGCAATCATGATCCGAGTTCATTCCTTTTGAATCATCTGATAGTTTCAAACTATCAGTAACATCAATTATATATATCTTAACAGGCACTATAAAATCATCCCAATCAACCCATTTCACTGTGTATCTTAAGTAGAGGCTTCTCTTTGGACCCTCAAAACCTTCCTTCAACTTGCACCGTGTATAATCATAACAACATAACATACCTCCTTTATAATCAGGCCTTACAGACCTTCCGTACTCATCCACTGTAACATTATAAAGCTCGCACTTACACTCAGTGCACCCTAACTTATCCTCTGCGCCTCGCGTATCGATGGCATGAACATTAACCATCCATTTCTCATCAAACCCTTCTGGAACCTCTGCAGGATTACCTACCTCTATACCGAAAGGGTCCGGAATATCTGTCATTGTTCCTCGTGTTTCAGATCCAAGGCCAAAGTATTGTCCAAGATAATTTCCCTGGCATATGCCACTGTTTCTCACAAGAACATGATCAGAGTTTTGTAGCATCCTGTGGCTATCATTTTCTGTGTGTGTAACATGTTTTCTTTGATGATATCTTCCAACAACCCAATGATGGAGATAAGTTTCATGGAGAGGTATAGGATTTCCAGATTCACCAACTACTTCAGCATGGAAATCCTTGATTGCTATATGGCCTCTTGGAAAATCAATATCATAGTAATATCTGTTGATAACTGATCCAGGTCCTAGCTCAAATTTGGGGGACAAAAAAACAGCTGATTTTATCTTATCTTCAGTCTTCACAAAAGAACTTGAGCATGGTGTGCCAATCAGAAGCAGAAATATGGCCAATGAAAATACCAAAACTCCAGATACAGAACACATATTGATCTGTCAGGAAAATAGTTATTAGTAATTAACTAATTGTTGATTAAAGAAATATTAAACAGGTGCAGATTGCAACAAATGTATTATTTTCATATAAAAATTCGGACACGATAGTACTACAAGAGAATTATGTGATCGGAGACGAATATAATGATCAAAGTAGTCTTTAGGAAGCCTTTGATGAATTCAATTAAGCTTACAATAAACAAGGCAGGAAGAATTTGCAAAATGCATAGGCACAGCAATATTAAAAAGGGCAAAGATAATATACAATGATGATCAAGATGTTAAATCACAGTCACATTGTAACGCAATAATATTAATACAGTTGATGCAGGTTCAATTGCAATCACAAAGAGATATTAAAAATTTTAATGTTGTGTAGTGTGATCAATGAAAAGAAGAGAAGATCATGGAAAGGCTTTAGTTGCGTTACTTGCGTACCTCAGAAATATAGTAGTTTGGAAACGATGGAGTTAAGGTTTGATTGATCAGAAAACTAGGTGTTCAAAAGTATAGAATCACTTGTATTTATTTATAGATGAATGAACGAATGAAAGTGTACTAGAGAGCCACCTCCTCACATGACACAATCTTTCATTTCACACTTCAATATCCACTATTAATATCGTTTTTTTGGTTATTTAATCCAAAAAAAAAAAAGTGCTTAATGCTTAACATTTCCCACGATGAGGTTTCTGATCATTCTAAATTAGAAAATTTATCCAAAAAAAAAATATATAGAAAAAAATGCAAACGATCCGTTTTATAAGATCATATCGGCAAATTTGATATTATAAGGTTGTGTAATCAGGTGGATTCTAGGGTGAGGGTCCAATTAGGTCCCTCACCGGTGAATCACGAGAAAAACACCAATAGATTAAATAGGTGGTTCAGATTTATTTAAATTAAAAGAGGGAACATGTAGAACTGCTCACATTCAATCATATCCTGCAATGGTTTTGCCCTATGTTACAATTCGTGTAGAAATTCTTCCCATAATCAGATAACTGCTCTTCCTCTCAAACCATCAAATTTGTAAATCAAATTACATGAACCCTAAAATTAAAATAAAAAAAATTCTTCTTCTTCAAACACCAATTCCCCTTTTTCAGTCCAAGATCAGACGGTAGAGTAGAAATCAACGGTAGAATCACTAGTACTCCGATAGAAATTCCTAATATCAACGGAAAATGCTTTTTGTTCCTTTTATGTAATCCCGGATTATCATCATAGCTGAAAGAAGAAAAGAAAATGCCTGTCACTTTAACCTAGATACCAAAGTTGTTTTCAATTCATATTCAAAGAGTCAGTTGTTTTCAATTCATATTCAAAGAGTCTGTAGCATCTACGTTTAAATTAATCTGATATGAGAATACTATGCTTTTGTTGAGCTTACTTAGCATGTGTTTGGAAACTTTAAACACCACAGTGAGTTTTCACGGCAGCACAGAAGCAACAAATAGGAGCTTCATAGAATCACGTCAAAATTTGCATTGGAACGTGAGATTGGAGATATAAAAGCTGATGCAAACATGCCATTACATGAAAATTAATCTGATATTCAAAGAATTTTTTTTATTTTAATTTTAGGGTTCATGTAATTTGATTTACAAATTTGATGGTTTGAGGGGAAGAGCAGTTCTCTGATTATGGGAAGAATTTCTACACGAATTGTAACATAGGGTAAAACCATTGCAGGATATGATTGAATGTGAGCAGTTCTACATGTTCCCTCTTTTAATTTAAATAAATCTGAACCACCTATTTAATCTATTGGTGTTTTTCTTGTGGTTCACCGGTGAGGGACCTAATTGGACCCTCACCCTAGAATCCACCGTGTAATCAATGTATATTAGTATTTTTCTATTAAAAAAAAGTATATTAGGATTTTATTTGAAAATGGATCAATTTGAAATGGAGACCAATAAATATACCAATTTGTAGCATTTTCTTTTTGAAGGAACCAATTTGAAGCATATCATTTTTTCTAGGTCTTACTAACAAGTGCCCTAAGGGAATTTGTTAAAGATTCAAAAATAGAAATAATTTGTAAGTTTTACTTAGAAAAAGTTACTTTTCAAAGTTTAAAAATGCATCATTTGCAAGACAAAGTTTATTCTTTAAACTTCTAAACAAGTACCTTGAGGGCACTATCAGCATTATGAGGCAAGCAAAGTAGGCGTAGGCTGCTTATTCTTTAGCATGGCTAGTGACATCTCTAGCTAGCCCCATGTCTTTATACAAATATATACAAATATAATATTAAGGTCTCAAGTTTTGTTCCCCTTAAAATGTCAGGCATGATTACACCGGCGCCAATTTCAGCAGGTTGGTTCATACAAAGTTTTCCTCCCCGCAAGTGGCCGGTGAAATCAGACTCATCAGATTAGTCGGTCTTTTCTTTTGGCCGGATACCGAGTTTAAAGAAAAAACAATTTTATATGATTAAAAAGTTGTAAATTAAGGTTAAATTTTCAAGGCAAAATAAAAAGGGATGTTCAAAGGTTCAATTGATCGCTCAATCGCAAGCAGTAAAAACTACATGTGGAAGTGAACACGAATAAGGAAACGACGTTTATTGAATTTATTCCAAAACAAATATTGGGATAGCACAATTTATTTAATTTAATAAAAGAAGAAGCAAAAACTATCATAAATACTATTTTCCCCCACCAGTTCCCAAGTCCACATGGATATGCACCTGTGCTTGACTTCCTTCTAGCTTTCTTCCCATGTGTTGATTCTTTTTTTACAACATTGAGATGATGGATCACATTGGACATGAAAACTGCTTCATTAAGCTCCCCATTAAAACCCAGAGCAAAGGATATCGGGATGAACTGGCATGTTAACCTTCCTTACAGCATATATCGAACTGTATACCCAGAAAAGGAGGGAAAATTCCACTGGATCAGAGACAGAAAAGAAAGTTGCAGAATAATATTAACTATAAACAGGAAATAACACACCACATTCAACCCACTTTAGGAAATTGTAGTAATACATTAAAATGAGAATTGATGTCTGCAATTCACTTGTATAATTTAACAGAACATCTATTGACCTATTTTACTAATTTAGAGCAGTGGCACAACACGCATTGAGATACCAAATGCAAAATCAGAAATTTTCTCTATCAGGACAAATGGCCCTTTGAAGTTGGAAGAATCTTAAACAAACCCATGTTTGTTTCAACTTCCAACAGAAGTGCAAGGAGTGGGAGTCAATGTGAGGGAAGTGGACTCAAAAACAAGCATTGCTCTCACTTGGTTTGCATAAAAAATAAAAAAAATAAAAAACACCTGAGATGGAACTGCAATAGTGGAACCGAGTCCGACAATACAAAAAGTTTCCAAAATGACAAAATGAGCTGATACGCTATTTTATTCTAAATACTAAATTTATCCATCACATTTTTTAATTCAGAACTACTTCACACTGATTTTTTATGTTTTTTTTTATATAAGAGCATAAATGTCCGCACAAAATACCCATCCCTTTCTTTCAATTAGTCTACCCAACCAAGCAAGTAAAGAGAACACTTAACTTTTCATACTCGTATTCTTTTAAATTTAGTTGCTATGGTGGATACATTTTTCACAGGATTAAAATCTTATACTCGTATCCTTTCCATTTATCTTGTATAAGATTTTCATCTTCATGAGAAAACAATTAAGAGTCTGACATTAGATGAGATAAGGCCTGAAAATGTGTTTATAAGTGGTGAGTAGTCTCTACTTCACCTTTTAAATTGGTTTTGTAAGAATTGAATCGGTTCAACCCAAATTCTAAGATGGTATCGGAGTTGAAGCTCTAAGAAATTGGTTTATCACATGTCTTTTAGGAGAAGAAGAATTTGATTTTCCAAACAAAGAATGATACTGCTTAATGCAATTATCATAAACTATTTTACATGAATTTGTTTCGCAACAAGATGTCTACTCAAGGAAGGCTACAGGAAGGACAACCTTAGATTATCGGATTTGCAAAACCAACAATAGTGGCACGATGATGCAACTCTAAGAGAAAAACATGTTGTACTTGACTATAACAATAAGTTGATAATGTTTACGACATATTTAAACATTATAATGGAGTTTAAGTTAGGCATGATTAACCAATTATACCCTTCTACACTCTATTTACACATGACGGTTACACGGGTTATTAATGCATTTATTTCTTTATGACCAAGATATTAAGTCATATCCATCTTTGTTATTTTCAACCTCTTCAATCAAATCCCCCTACATAGTTCAGACCAATAAACCTCATCCTCACTGAGACAATGAGCAATCACACAAAAACCACAATGTCCATCTCCCTCAAGGTCAAAACTCAAATAATATTCTCAATATATGATTTCATCTCATTGGGAATTTGGAGAACAAAATCAAAATTGACAGTGTTGGATAAACATCACGCACATTTTCAATACCATAATCATTAGCTTCGCTGAATCATCAGCTTATTGGAAAATTAGTCTCAACAATATTGTAGAAATAGATTTTAGGGACTTGGAAGAAGATATTGGGAAATTGACAGTGTTTTCTCAAGGGCCTACAATCCATCTCTACAAGATTATCAAAGACTAATTTCTCAATGAGTTGATGATTCCTTGAAGATAAAAATTTTAGTGCTGAAAGATTACATGATGTTTCGCCCACCCTATGAATTTTGCTTATACTCTCCAGACTCGTAAGGAGTGTTGCTAATATTTTTGACTTTGAAGAGAAGAACATTGTAATGTTTTAGCGATTATACGTTATCAAAGTAAAGATAAAGTTTATGGATCTAAAGTTTGTAGAAATTTGATTGAAGAGATTGAAAGTAACAAAGATACACATGACTTAATATTTAGGTGTCGTAAAGGAATAATGTGCTATAACGTGTCTAACCATCGAGGAAAAGCAGAAGACTAAAAGAAGATAAGCGGATGGTCATGTCTGACATGAGCCTTATTGTAGCTTCTAAATATGGCATGAACGTGATCAATTTTTTATTACAATAAATCACAACACATTTTCTGCTCAAAGGTGCGGCACCACACGACCTTTTTTGCTTGGTGTTGCATTTGTGAAAGAGAAAAATCACTATATATAGATAAATTTTAAAGTTGTCAATCTCGTGCCTTCTATCCATCCTCGATGCATATATAATTGCGATGAAGCGGTGCATTGAAAACAATCCATTCAAGTTATATGAAAAACTAGAGTCTGCAAGAAAATGGCTAACAACATATCCACCTTAAAACTTCATTGTGTCAAAATCACAATGGACTAGAAACTACCAACACTCTTGCTTGCAAACCTTCTTAACGTGTAACACTAAAATAGCTCACTAACCCCATTATTCAATGAATCAATCATCAATTTAAAATTTCTCAATATTTAACCATCAACATTTTCAAGCATGGGTGATAAAAGGCCATTAAAAAGATAACTAGTTCCTTACCTTTGAATGTGACCCTCATCTTGAGAGAGGCTTCTGAAGCAATGCAGTCAAGTAAAGCTCTCCATGTTTAACACCACCAGCATCAGTCTTATTCCCCGTGGCCCACTTCACTTTCTTGTAACCCATTTTTGCAATCAAAGGCTTATACACTTTCTCAAGATCCACACCTTTACTAAAAAAATGATCCAACCACAAATACCCTCCACCTCTCAACACTCTATCAACATCAAACAACAAAAACTCCAACATTGTCACCGGAATCCATCGATTCACCGCCCTCCCACACCGAACAATATCCACAACACCGTCAAACATCGGTAACCGCTGCTGCAACGGCACATGAAGTGGCACAAGTCCCCTTAATGCAACCGCCTCACTGTAAGGCGCCACAACATTCATAGTCGTTGTAACAACCGTAACATTCCGCACTTTCATGGCGGCAGCAAATGAGCCAGTACCACCACCAACATCAAGTCCTAAACGTAAAACCGATTTCGCTGATTTCGCGATCTGAAGTAGCTGTTGAACTGGGAGATCTAAGTCAGAATTATAGCTAGTAAACTTAGAAACTTCACGAGAAGGTTCAAATCCGAGATTAGGGTTTTGACGGTTAAAACAATCGAATGATTTACATGAATAACGATCCCAGATAACAGAGGAATCAGGTAGAGAAGTAGGAAAGGGATTTTTCGGAAGAGAATTTGACGGAGTTTGTTTCTTCGGCGTCGGAGAGAAACATCTCCGGCGAGGGAGAGGATGACAACCGCGAAGAATTAAGCTTTCAGCGAGCTCCGAATCAGAAGGACAAATCGAGAACGGTGTGTAAGTCATGTACTTATGAAGAAGATCAGGGTGGTTATGACAGGAAGAAGCAATTGGTGAGAGGTGTGAGTAGAGGAGTAGATCTGAAGGGATTGAGGATTTTGTGTTGGTGTTAGGGTTGGTGTTTTGGAGGCGCGTGAGGTGGTTGATGGTGGCGCGTATGGTGTGAAGTTGACGGAGGAGTTCGTCGGGGATTGGTGGGAGTGGTTTTGGGGATTTAGGGGATTGGAGAGTTGTGGAGAGGTGGTAGAGGGAGAGAATGTTTGTTGCTACCATTGCTATTAGGAGGAGAAGGTTTAGTGTCATGGTGCTGAATGTGAAACCCATTTGGTTTCTTTGCTTTTTCTTCTTCTTCTTCTTCTTCTTCTTCTTCTTAAGCTCAGAGTGTAACTCACTATCTTGTCCTTATTTGTTTTGGTAATTGGGATTTGAGAAGCTTAATATGATAATTTAAGACTAACAAGTTGACTAATTGGAATTAGAGTACTGGTAGTAGTATGGTAGGAGTATTTCATGTGATTGAGTGTTGGTGAGTAGGTGTGTAGTGTCAGAGGTGATCTATCACTGGTGGTGCTAACATTTATGATATGTGATGTGATTCTAAGCTAAGTTGCTTGACTTGATTTATGAATCATGATCCTACTAGTAGTAAGATTTGTGGGACCAATCTCGGTTAAGTGTTTATTTACTGTCTTCAAATGTAATTGTAAATCTAAACCTAGAATTATGGATGCTTCTCTATTTATTTGTCTGGTGAAACAATGAGGACAAAAGAATTGGTTATCACTTCCAGCTTTTGACATATAGACACAGTTTTTCTTGCATTTCTTTTGTTTTTTAGTAGTATTATTTGTTTTAAATTGTAAATTTTGTAGTAACTTAAAAACGAAGAAGAATAAAAAATATCTTGGGTGAATAGAAAAAATTGGAGAAAAGGGAAACACAGTATGCACGTGAATTTCGTCAATATGGATCTTGCTGTTTGGAGTGTTTAATTCATTTGATTTGTTAATCGTTTATCTTTCGAAATTTTAGACTACTTAGAAAGTCTTTAACGTAAAGTGGTGAACTAGTGTTACCCGTGTTTGAAGGAAGGATGTAATAATCAAATCAAAGTAGACTTGGTGGCGGCGGAGTCAGACAAAAAAATTTGAGGTGGCCGCCATCAAAATAAACTAAAATATATAAATCATATTGCATACAACACATTTAAGTTATAATAAACAAAAAATTGATCATTCAAAATTTAAACTACATAATATATAAAGTCGATCATTAAATACTTAAAGAGACACGTTACGCTTTCCGAGTGACTTGAAATCATCAATAATTGACTAGAAGCTAATACATGCACTAATTTCCCTTTTAATATAAACTAACATGATATCGGCTAGAAACTCAGGTTCCATCTTGTCTCTCAATTTAACAATATGTAATGAACAAGAATGATTGAAATTGGCAAAGGAAACAACGTTAAGTATACTAGACAAGAAAAGTGGGTTTATTAAAGTATCATTTACAATTCTGCCAAATTAATTATGCAAATTCTAGTGTATAAAAAAATTTATTTTTTTTAAGATGGGGTGGCCAAGGCTCCCCCTTGCCACCCCCGGTTCCGCCATTGAAAGTAGTAAGTATTTTAAATTTTAATTGCAAAGAAAAAGCTTTTTTTGTGGTAGAATGACAAGAAAAAAGAAAAAGAAAAAAAACCTAAAACTTGGGCTGAGTTGAGGCATGTCTCAACACTGATTTCAATTTTGGTCATCGTGTCTGAGTTTGGTCAATAAATCTACGTAATGGTTGTCCTCTTTAAGCACTTGTTGAAAAGAAATGTTAAGAATGCTCTTTTAAACCAAAAATCTTCACTAATAAAGAAGCGCACACATGCATATGTTAGTGATCCGGATGTTAAAGAAGATGGAGGACTTCTAAAGAATATGGTTCACAAATAACTCTTTGAATAGAGTTGTTGATTCCAACCATGGTAAACCCCAAATAGCTCGGCAAAAAGAGCATCCCCTACACCTCATTAGGAGAGAATTCCACCATCTAATTTCCCTTGTTGTCACGAAGTACACCGCCGTAACCAATGTCACTGGAAGCACCACAACTTTCATCAATATTCAACTTAACGCACCCATCTTGAGGTGAGGTCGATACACATAATGTCTATACAATAAATGACATTTTGGGTTTTTCATTGTTTGTTGCCAATAGTATTATTATTTCTAAAGCTTCATATCCACCAAATAGCTCTTGCATACATGTTATCGAAAGTTCCTTAGTGTGTAACCATGTTTTTAAGGATGTGAAGCTAGAGAAATATGGATGATTAACACTGTATATTTGTTGCCAAACTTCCTTCGATGGGGCGCAATCTCTAAGGCAGTGAAGCACATCTTCATCATGTGTTCCACATCGTTGGTAAATAGGAGATGTTGCCAAGTTGTAGTGATGTTGTGGCTTGTTAGTTAGGATCGCATCGTGCATACAAAGTCATAGGAAATTTCACACCTTGGCCAGAACTGACGATTTCCAAATTCAATCTCAACTTTTATTATCATTCAACTCTCTATAACGAGATAAAAGTCAACTATATGTTGTAGAGCAAGAATGTCTTCCTGTTTGAGAAGCTCCCCAAACCCATCTATCCTGAATATTATCATCAAAGGCCAAAGGAGGGGGTATTGATCAACAATCGTGTTAAGCTCGTTTAGAACCATTGACATCGGTTTATTCCAATCATATGATCCAATAAAACTAACATCCTTAAATTGTAATTGAGTATCCGAAATGTTGACAAAGCGCTCGTAGCCCCGTCCAGTTATCATACCAGAATGAGGAAGATCAGTCACCGATGCGGAATTGAAAGCGTTGTCTCAAGGCTTCCAATGCCTTTAAAATATTTCTCCATATTAGAGAAATGTTTCATTTAGCTTTAATGTTCCAAATGTCGCCACCCATTATGTACTTATGAGATAAAACCCTCACCTAAAGTTTTCGAGGATCATAAAGAAGGTTCCAAACTAACTTGCCAAGAAGAGTAATATTAGATAGTTTAGTTTCCCTAATAGGGAGGCCTACAAATTTCTTAGGGGAAGTAACAATTGACCATTTAACTCTATTCCACTTCCTATTACGACATGTGCCGCCCTAAATAAAGCTCTTGGTGACTCTATCGATCTTATCACAAATATTTGTAGGTAAATAATGCATCTGCATAGTATAAATAAGCATTGTCGTGGTAACTGATTTGGCTAGGCAAACCCGCCCCGGTTTATTAAGGTGGTTACATTTTTAAGTTGAGAGTCTTCTATGCAACTTCTCTAAAATATAATCACAGAAAAAGCTATTAATTGACGAGCAAGGACAAACAAGCTCACATGGGAAGCATTATATAGTTGGGAACTTTCTCATCTAACTTAAGAAATTGCTCATTGACGCCCTAAAAATACATTAATACCTCTAGCGGTAGTTAATTGTCGCTTTCCCTCAACTGCAGTTAACAACCGTTCCCCCAATGACAATTAACAATTGTTAGGTTCTGGTATGTACATAGAACAACATTCTTAACATAATTGCTCTTTTTTAATGACCAAAACTTTTTTTTTTCATTTCTACTCATTCACAACATTCATTCATTGAATCATTCACACATTCCTCGTCTCAAAATCAATTCTACCTAAAACTATGCAAACACGCAAAATCAAAATCAATTCTCCCAAAATCATTCAAATGTCATAAAAAAATATGCAAATACACAAATGTCGCAACAATGTCATTAATTTACATTAAGAAGAATAATGTCATAAAAAATGATAATTTACAATCACGAAAATTCTAAAAAACAAGTACTCCTAAAACCAGTACATCCTCCTTCGGGTTATCTGAAGCGTGGTTGTTGGGTGCATCTCATCATGTATCCTCCTCAAGATACCTTGGAAGTTCTCCACCGAATCACCGTCACACAACCCCTCCTTCGTCATGGCGTAGATGGCTTGTATGACTTGTAGTGTGTTGGGACGGTCTCTGGCATAATCCTCCTCGATAATGACCTCCTCATTAGGCGGCCTAGGAGTTGGTAGCTCAACAACCTCCGTAGGCGGGATCATCAGCAGATGATAGACTCGCTTCAGCCTGTCACAAATTCATTGCCACCGGACCTCGCTTAGCCAGGGGTATGACATGAATCATGAAGTCCTGGAAAACATGAAGTATATTTGCTGAATGAAGGGGAGGCACAAAGTCCGAATGTCTGGGAATGTTTTGGACACGCTCGTACTACCTCTTCACCTGCTCCGGCAAGTGACAATACATTGTTCGATTGCTGGCCATGATCCAACCAAAGTATCGATTCAGTTCATCAGTTTTTTGGATCTCAAAATAAAAAATTGAGAATCAAACCTAACTATCGGTTTAGGTTGTTTTGGTTCAATTTTGAACTAAACTAGACAAATCAGATATTTTTTCAGTTTAGTTCAATTTGAATTTTCGATTTTGTCGATTTTGTCCAAATCAGTTACACATTGTCTGTTTCAAAAGAAAGCAAGTGGAAACATAGCAAGGAGGATGGAAAGTTCCTTGAAAAATGTGCTTCCTCCGTTTGGATTCGTGTAGAATGAAGCTCAGATTTTGCAAAAGAGCAAAACAACCTTGATTTTGATATATGTTTCCACCACATTACTTATATCTTTTTTTTCATCCATTTAGTTGCTTCCCAAGTCAATTGATCAAAGCTTCAAGCATACTAGTAAATATATCCTTTCCGTTCAATTTATTTGTTTGACACATGTTTATCGACCCATGATTATTTTACATGGTTTACTCCTATATTATATAAATATATGATATACTAATACATCAATTTTATATGAGGGTAGTTTTGTCATATACTAAATATAAATCTTTCTTTTCTTCCACTTTTTATTCACTTTCACTCAAACCAAACAACTACAAAAATCATCTTACTTTCCACAATTCCATTCACTTTATACTCATATTTATTCCTTCATCAATCTTTCCTCTTACTTTCTTTTCTTATCCAAACAAAGTATTAGGTATTATTTGGATCTACTGAAAGGCATAAAGAAAGATACATCAAGGAAAGAAAGCACGGATTTCAATATCCTTTCCCTCCTTTGGATCCAAAGAACAAAAACTTTCCCCTCTCTAATGGACAGAAAGTAGGAGGACAGCTACAAATTTTGTTGTTCCTATTTTGTCCCTGCTGACATCATTCTTTTATATATTATATATAAGGGTATTTGTGACATTCAATAAAAAATATATCATTCTTTCCTTTCACTTTCACTCATGCCAAACAACCAAATAATCATCTTACTTTCCACTCTTTTTCCATTAACTTTCATTCCTTAAACATTCTTTCCTTATACTTTATTTCCTTTTTGCATCCAAACAAAAAGGAAAGAATAATGTATTTTTTATTAAATGTCACAAATACCCTTATATATAACATATAAAATATGATGTCAACAAGGAGAAAATAGAAACAGCCAAAAAATTGCTTCTGCCGGGAAAGTTTTTGTGTGGGCCCCACATCCAATTTGTTCTTTCCATGCCACTATTCTTTGGATCCAAAGAAGGGAAAGGATATTGAAATTTGTGCTTTCTTTCCTTAAAGTATCTTTTCCCATACCTTTCGATGGATCCAAACAATACCTTAGTGTTTGATGGGAGAGGAAAATAAAATTGTTGAAAAGAGAGAGCGGGTGGGAGAAGTTTTGTGATATTATCAATGCTGATAGAAGATAATAATAATATAGAGATGGGATGCAACTATGAGTTAGTAGGTGTGTATGTAAGAGATGGGAGGGCACAGAAATGATGGGGGGAATCAGGGGTAGATGTATCCAGCTTTAATCACTTGATATTTCTCATTAAATGGTAGCAACTTCCCATTCCATCATTTCCCTCTTTTTTATTCAATCTTCTCATCAATCAACGATTCTGTTTCGTTGTTGAGCAATGTTTTGAAGAGAATTAGAGAATGAAAGGCGTTGAAGAAGGAAATGCATCACCTCCTCCTCCTCCTCCGTCGAAGTCGAAATATGATTATTACGGAATTTGCTTTATTGGAGGTATGCTTAGTTCCGGCGCCACCCATCTCGCTATAACACCTCTCGATGTACTCAAAGTCAACATGCAAGTCAATCCAGAAAAATACAAGAACAATGGAATTCTCTCCGGCATTGCCACCATTTGGAAAGAGGAAGGTTCTTATGCTCTTTGGAGAGGTTGGTCTGGCAAATTATGTGGATATGGTATTCAAGGGGGATTCAAATACGGTCTTTATGAGTATTTCAAAAACTTCTATGCCGCCGACAATGATCATGCGTTGATTAAGCTTAATAGGAATTCTATATTCTTTCTCAGTGGTTTGTCTGCTCAGCTTTTAGCTGATGTTACTTTAGCTCCTTTTGAAGCTGTTAAAATCCGTGTTCAAATTCAACCTAATTTTGCTAAAGGTTTAGTGGATGGGTTTCCGTTAGTATATAGAAATGAAGGTCTTGCTGGTTTCTATAGGGGCCTTATTCCATTGTGGAGCCGCAATCTTCCCTGTAAGTAGGATCATGTCTATCTTCTCTTATGCAAATTGTTTGTTTACCTCAATATCTATTTTATGATGTTATCAATCGATCTATTATTACCAAACTCATAGATGCCAATGGAATTAGGCAGTTTTATTAATCATTAGTTGCGTTGGATGTGTTTATTGTAATCATTGTGTGGGTTTCTTCATATTTTTAATTATGTAATTATTCATTAATTGTGTTGGACGTGTGGTCATTCTAGACGAGATAGAATGAGAAATGACAACATGAGAGAGTAGGGGTAGCACCTATACTAGAGAAGATTAGGTGGTTTGAGTTTGAGCATGTTGAGAGGAGATGTGTAGATGTTGTAGCAGGGAGAGTAGATCGTATGGTGGATAGTCAGAGGTAGACATGTAGATGCTGTCACCCGCAATTTTTTTACTTTTTTTCTTCCTTGGCATCATGTTCACAGGCAAGCATGATATCCTCTTTGTCCGTCTAAACGAAAAGACAGATTTTACTACACACAAATTCTTGTTTTTACAATAGGACTATGGAGAACAACATGAGGTCAAGTTCTCTTTGCAGTCACTGAAGGCACTTATTGATTGGGGGTACTTGTAAAATGCACTCTAATACTTAAATTAGCGTTAGCAAGAGATTTTAGTGACAAAAGAGTATGAAGATGAGATATGGATTGACCCGTCTACGAGGGATACCATTTTATACAGATCTTTTGACGTAGTTTGAAATGGATTACTCCACTTTTGCTATCTGGATACAAGTCTATGGGTAAGTTCAAATACTTGAAATATCTCTGGATAAGTGGTTTGTAGAAATCTGTTTCGAGGCTGACTTATGTCTTGGTTGTCGGTCATGACAAGGACATCAATGTCCTTAGCATATCACTTACTAACTTCTCTATTCTATTGTCCTTCTATTGACTTAAGGTGGACTTCCAAATCCTATTTGTATTTAAGCCTTGTTTTGGATTTGTGTCAATACAATAATTTGGATCTGTGAGTGGTCCTTGTTATGGTAGCAACAAAAAGATTATTCAATTTGATATGTACATAATTCACTCCTTTTAGTTTCCAATACTATTCAGGTAACATTTCACAGAAAAGTGCTCATATTTTGCTAATTAGCATTTGAGCATTGAAATTGGGGATCTTGTGATGATAAAAAAGAGTTTGGTCATTGACTCTTGTTGTAGTATATAGTTTCTAATTTCTATTCAATTAAACCAGACAACTTGACGTTTTATTAAGAGTTGTGATAGAACAGAGGAATTGTAAAATGGGAAGGAGTGATGTTATTTTATTGAAAATATGAAATGAGGTAAGATTACAAGTTTTCCAGAGCAGAATTGCTCCTCAGAGAAGAAAGAAAATTCTATTTCTTTGCCTATCCGCTTAGGGTCCTAACAGAATGCAATGATCATGAGTGACAGTCTCGAAACAAAATCCCTTTTGTAGTTATTAAAAATTAAAATCAAGTACTTTTTAACATAAATGTACCATAACCATTGCCATGTTGCACACCGTTAATGACATTTATGCTTTCCTAATCTTTGGTTTGACAGTCTCGATGGTCATGTTTTCAACATTTGAGCATTCAGTGGACCTAATATATAAAAAAATTATGCATAGAAGAAAGGAGGATTGTTCCACAGCACAACAACTTGGCGTGACGTGCTTAGCAGCCTATACAGCTGGTGCTGTTGGTACTGTAATTTCCAACCCGGCTGACAATGTCATGACCAGTCTTTATAAAAAAAAGGCTGAATCTGCTATGCAGGTAGGATTTCATGTTATGCCCTGATTCATTTGGAATACGAAAAATCAATCAAATTAACTTTATTGGTTTTGCTTACTTTTAGGCTATCAAGAGCATTGGGTTCATAAATCTGTTCACTAGAAGTCTTCCTATTCGCATTGCACTTCTAGGACCAGTTGTAACTTTGCAGTGGTTTCTATATGACACTATAAAAGTGCTATCTGGATTGTAAGTGACTTTTTTTTTATCAGTTTTCCTGTACTACATGATTTTTTTAGTCAGTTTTCCTGTATTATAGTAGGCAATATAAATGTTTTGTGAAAATTCGAAACTTAAGTTTCAATGTGATCCGCTTGATGACTTATGATATAGAAGTTGAAGCCTGGACAATCATAATTATAGATTCATGTTGATATAGGTTGTGTTTCTGTTGAGCTATCCTTTCAGTAGATGATATTTCTTCCATGATAATGGTAATTTGAAATATTTTAAATTCTTCAGTAATTTAATCAGGGAAAATTATAATTCACCCCTGTGAGATACACTTTTATAAGAAAAACTTGTCTAAAGAATTTTTACCAACATTAGAGCCAATTTTTTTCATGTGTAACTGAAATTTTTCTGTCAAATCTAATATTCCAGACTACATGTGACATGCATGTGATATGACTCCACCATTGATGGAGAAACATAATATACAGTGTCTTATGTTCTAAATTTCAATTTTGTACCTGTGTATATGCATCACATTACCATAGGATATGACAACTGACCAATTCAGTGAATACAATTGAGCACCAAATTAAGCACCTCTTCGTGAAACCCAGATCTAAACCTCCTATATTTGCACCGGACTTGAACCCAAATGCAGCACCAAATCGAGCACTAAATGCAGAAGCAAAATCAGACCATTCCAGTCACCATATTTCAGCACCAACAGAACCATCCAAGAAACATCTTTGGAAATGCATATCCTGGTTAGGGTTCAACCCCAGGTGCCATTAGTGGCCCACTCATCATTCCAACACCATCAATTAAAGATTTGCTCCACATTTCTGTCATATTTTGCCAGCTTTATCAGACTAGATTCAATAGATCCTCTCATTGTCTGAAGGTGCGGAGGGCACATATCTTTCCATGTTTATCCATGAATGGAATGTTGGCGAAGTTAACATTGCACTTGGAAGTTAATTGTGCAACGCACGCGAATGTTCAATTGAACTTAAATACATTGATTCAAGTGTCACGTTTTCAATTGAAATCAAATGCCTGGGGTGTTTAGTTTAGTTTTAGGGAAACTACTGCAAGGGAGCTTTTTAGCTAACTATGTAGCTCACCGTGGGTAAACTGTAATTTGTCTAACACATTTTGGCATCATATTCCTAGTTTCATGCTAAGCTTCCAATAGTCTTGTTCTGGATGAAGAGAATATTTTATTTCTGGTACATTTTGTAGGTTTGCTTGTTTTAGTATGCACCCCACCAGAAAGAAATTTGTGTAGTGCATGTTGTTTTGTCATATATATGTCTCATCAAACATGTCTAGTTTTATACTGGACCGCGGTTATGTGCAGTCGGGAGGTGCAGCGACTGTACTGCAGTCGGTTACATATGGACCTTCTGATCAAGATTGGACGGTTTAGATGTGCTGACTGCATACAGTCAGACTGCACTGAATCCAAATCTTTTAATACCACCATTTGGTTTTATAAGGAGATTACTTTGCCTAGTATACGTGTGCTCTCTATGCACACTACCTTGGTTATGAGATGTGCATAACTGTTAATTGGTGTAAAATTTGATCTTCTAATATTCTTTATGCCAATCAGATATTAATTCCCTTTTATGTCTTTTACACTTTAGCCCTACCAGTGGAGGACTTGCAAGAGACCAGAAGGAAGTTAAATTGTAGCTTGTGCTCAAGTATCTGCGGAGTGTGGTGGTTTGTTCTTGTGGGTCTGATTTGTTTTATAGTACCATTTATTTTTCATTAAAGTGAGATTAGGATAAGTTCGTTGTTCTTAAATAAGACTGTAATAAGCAATATTTTTTTTCCTGTATAAGATCACAGGGATTTGTTCGTTGTTCAGAGTCACTATATTGAAACATGGCTTTTTGCATTTGTACATTTAAATACAAAATGGGTTGGAATAGGATTTTGGTGCCTATGATAAACCAATTTGATCGTTTTGGGTCCTTATAAGTTTTTTTTTAATATATATTTTGTGTTTTCATCTGTAATTATTAAAAAAAAAAAATCGTGTTTTGGTCTATGTCGTTGGCTTTTCCCAATTAAATGCTAATGTATATTTCCAAAATAATAAGTAAAACTAGACTTGGACCCACGCGATGTGTGGTGGTTCATGGACAAATATATAATGAGAGCTGCCATATACAGCGAAAGTGTATTTACACAATCGTGAATGTTTCGTGGATTAAGTTTTCGCTATAAAAAAACATTTGCCATATAGAATTTACTAATTTTCAAGGGAATCAAGTATAAAACACATGATAATAATGTAGTTGGTGCTATGATATTAAATTTAAAAAGAATGGTCTTCGACAGAAAATACGAGTATGAGTTATAGGATCATTGTTAGTAAGAATAAAATATCTATCATTTGGATTAATTACATTGTATGCAGACTATTTTATATATAATGATATTTAAAATAAGTTTATAGCATTTTTTTTTTGGGGTTACAGTTTATAGCATTTTAGTATGCAATCAACCATTTTATTTTAGTGTAAAATGATATATCTCAAAGAAGCAAGAGGTTCGAAACATTTTAGTGTACAACCAACTTATACAAATTCAAATCTTTCAACAACGCCACTGCCTCCTTCTCATGATCCAAATCTACAACGGCCAAGAAAGAAGGAATGTAAAACGAAAAACCTCAAATAACATTCAATGAAATCTATACTTTACTATAAAAACACGTTTCATAATATAGGTTTGATTCCAAACCTTACTTGGAGTGGCACCAAGTGGCTCCAAACACATCTACAACAACCTTAATATCAACAAGACTCATCAGTAATATGATCTACCAAACTGTAAAAGTTGTACCAATGCAGCTGAAGTTCCTTAGTAAGAATAAAGATCTACTCCATCAAGATAGATCATGCAAGGAATAATCTTACCATTACAAAGTGTCTAACACATAATAGAGAATGAAAAATGATTAATAACCAAAGAATAAAATTAGAACGTGAAATGTGGAAATGGACTGCATTAGTCAAACTTCTTGCGGTTTTAATCTCAATTTAAACCTATGTTGTACATTGATGATCGGATGATCATGATTTTAAGTTGTATTGTAAATCAAATCAAATTTTATAATTAAAACACAATTTTTTTCTTTCTTGGTGTTGTGAGCTAACAACATTTCAACCGATCAACAATGGTCGCACATGAAGAGATGTGAAAGGCGTGGAAGATCAAGGGAAAGAATATATGTAATGCGGGTTGATTGAAATAACACTAGTACTAGAATAACCAAACAAGAATTTATGTAGGTGTTATATTTGATTTTATGTTGTTGTTGTGGAATCTGATTTAGTGAAAAAATGTATATGTTTTATCCTTCTATCTACGATTGTTATAGAATCCAAACGAAAGTAATTTTGGAAAATAGAAGAGCTCATGAGAGGGATGGGGGTGGGGATATCACGACCCATTTATGCATTTTAGCTCACCAATTAGAGGTGGGCCGGGCCGGGCCAGCTAAGCTCTAGCATTTAGCCTAAATCAAGGAAAATCAGTCTGTATAAGTAAAAAGAGGGGGTGTAACAGAATTAATCTACCTATCGAGTTACATACATCAAGATTTTGGGTCGTAAAGAAGCGCTTATTGCAAACGCGATCTGTGGTGGTGGTGCTGCTTCAGAAGAATCAAAGGCAAAACCAAAAACCCCCATTCATTTCACAGTCAAGCTAGGGTTTCTTCTTCTCCTAACCTAACCAAATGGTAACTTCCAATCCCATCATTTCCCTCTTTATTGTTCAATCTTTTCATCAATAAAAGCATTTTTAATCTTCGAATGGAAAAAGCGTCGATGAATTTTTTTTATGAAACCATTTTCTAAGTAGCAGATTTTGCATGTTAGGGTTCTGTGGTGCTCAAAATCTTGTTATGTTTGAGCTTTTTATGTACTACTTTATTTATTAGGATGATTAAATAGCAAATTATGTATGTTAACGTTTTATGCTATAATGGTGTTGCGTTTAAAGTGCAGATATATATATTATTTTGCTTATTTGTGATTTAAATTCAACTGGTAATTTCAGGCTGATCCCGAGCTTGAAGCAATCAGACAGAGAAGGATGCAGGAGCTTATGGGGCGACATGGCGCTGCGGTAATCTATCGTTGTCATACTCCTATGTTTTGTCTATCGTTATTCTTTCACATGAGAGAGTGAGTTTGATTGTGATTTTGTTGATATTGCAGGGAAATCAGCCAAACCCTGAACAGCAGAGTGCTCAGGAAGATGCAAAGAGGTTAGTTTATGAATATAGATTCGTTGTGCTGTTATTATGCTGATTATTTGACTCAGCGTTGCATAGATTTAGCTTCATGAACTTGTTCATCCACTAATCTCTATGATATTTTTTCCGTTGGAGTGACATCGATTTTTTATTTGAATTGAAAAATAATTAATTTAGGGAGGCAGAGGAGAGAAGACAAATGATGCTTAGTCAGATATTGTCTGCTGAAGCACGAGAAAGACGTAAGTATATAACATAATCTTTCCTTAGATTTTATCTGACTTTCATCGATTATAGTACTCTTGTTTTTCCTTTAAATCCTGGTCTGGTTTTTTCTTTTTTTGAATGACAAAAACTTTGTCATTTGCCATTGCTTAATTAATATTTAAATCTTATCTTCAGTCAGGCTTTACGAGGATATAAGTTTATAGCACACAGCTGCTAGTATTTTCTTGAACTTCCATATATTGTATTTGTATCATTAGGATTCTGTAAGATTTTTGACAAACCAAACTTAATTTGTAGAAGTTGTTCACAATTATAAAACATACATCATATGCCAGAATAGAATATATAAGATATCAAGAAGTAACCATTTTGCTTGTACTACCTTTTTATGAATAAAGTCTTCCATCAGACTTTATATCAAAGTTAATAAATAATGTTAGTTTATTTGGGCGTTCCTATGTACTCACTGTGCCTAAATAGCATAGTTTTTACTCAAGGTACATTTGAAGTCTGAAGTCTATCTTGGAAAATTTCAAAAAAAGTCTCCAAATCACTCTATGGTTTTGACCCAATAATAGAAAAAAATAACTTCTGTGATGTCTTTGTTTTTCTGATACTTCATACTTGTAGTTTGGTAAGTAGAAATTACTTGTAATTTTTCTTCCTCTCTACCCCCTGTTCTCTTTTTGTCCCCGTGTGCACAGTTGTGTCTTCTAGGTAGTTACCCTATGAGGACATCGGGTTGGATCACAGGATAGATACCCTGTGGTTGATCTCGATGCCTGCTTCTTGTCCTAGCATTAAGGGGCGTAGGATGATAGCATTTTGTTGGGGCTGGTATGCTTTTTTAAAGCCTTGCTAATCTGAAATGCAGCTGGTTTTTTTTAACAGCAACAAAAAAGGAAGATGGATTTAGGAGGTGATAAGTTGTTGTACTCAATGTAGTGGGGTTGAAAATTTGATGGAATTATTTTGCCTTAAACTTACATATGTATGAAGATATTAGTGTAACTGTCTTGGTTATTTGTAGAATTTAGACACGGTAAGATAAATCACACTTGCATTTCAAAATTATATATTTAAACATTGAAAGAGCATGTTTGTCAATGTACCTCTGAATTTTCCTATGAAAATTTGAAGGAATGAAGTATTTTACTACATGGAGTTGGCTTTCTTTCGCTCTTTTAAATTTGTGATTTAATTGCATGCAGTTGCTCGAATTGCTTTGGTGAAACCAGAGAAAGCAAAAGGTGTTGAAGATGTTATATTGAGAGCTGCTCAAATGGGTCAGATAGCTGAAAAGGTATATTGGATCATATCTTTTGCTGCAACCTTTCTCATTCTTATCACAAGTTGTTGGTAATATTTTATTGCATCTATTGTCATACGATGTGTGAGGTTTCAGTTATGCAATCAATTTGTTCGATCACTTGTTGGGCCGAGAAAGGTCCTCTATCTAGGATTTATAAAAATGTTGGCAACAATTCCACGAATGGTATAACGTGGTTTTCCAATGTTTTAGAGGTTTAGTGTTCTCATCTATTGTGTAACTTACATGTAAAACCTACTATTTAGTTTATAACGATCTTTGATATAAAAGTTTTCGGAATCCTATACAGTAGGGAACTAGACACATGAGATCTTAATCTTAATATGGAACATTAGATCTTACCTCATATGGTTATTCTTTAGAAATTAATTACAATTAAGCTATACTATACTATACTATTACAATACAAGTAAAATAAATTACTGGCACCTTTTTTCTCCCTTTTCTTGCGAGCTATTATCATATAGAAACTTGAAAAGGTGAGTCTGCGCTGCGATTGGAAACACTAGAAGGCTTTTTCCTGCAAACCCACATAGCAAAAACTATCCAATAAATCTTTCTTTTTCAACTCATCTGAATTGAAGTTGGTACTTGAAATACTGAAGCAACTCAGATGGATACTTTGTAGAAGGACTGCAAAGGCAGAATCAGTAGCAGGCTTGAAGCACATCGTCTCAGAGAAGGGAAATTGCCTTCCCACTGCAAAGCGTGCTGATTGTGGGTATACATTTAGGTTTTTTTTTTTTTTTTTAGGTGGAGGTGTGTTTGTTTATCCTTGGTACGTTCAGGTTTTTGAGTGTTTCAAGAATTTGGTACTGGACTTGTAATGAATAGTTGCACAAAAGTAGTGCAGTTCTACATTTGGATTTGTGATTATGACAACCTTGTTTGACAGTAAGATGCTGAAAGTCACTAGATATCAGTTAGGCAGTCTAAGGCTTGGTTGAGAATGAGTTATTTAGGTGGCTTGGTTGAGAATGAGTTGTTTAGGTGGCTTTTCTGTAATGTGTTTAAATTGCAAGGATTTGGTTTTTTGATGGTGACTTATGTGAGCCAGTTTCAGGTCACCGGAAGTTTCAGTATATTTGACAGTTCTAATAGTGTTAGTGTTGATGTATAAGTCTATGAGATGATGGTTTTACATTGTTTTCCTTAGGCTGTTTCATTTTATAATGCCCCATCCCCCCTATTGTCTTGAATAATAAAAGCCGTTAAATTTTCCTTCCAAAAACTGAAACTGAGAAATTACTAGTTCCAATTGTATTTCTTTTTTGTTGCTTATATACAGATATCATGTCCTGGTGGACATTAAGTAATTAGTCCATATGAAGCATTATTGTACCAAGATAACATCCATGACTCGTTTATGAAATTGAATTCTTAGGTTACTGAAGAAAGACTCATAACACTGCTGGAGCAGATTAACAGTCAAACAGCAAAGCAAACAAAAGTTACAGTAAGTTGTAGAATATTTAGCTGCATTGTTCCGTTTTCATTTATCAGTTTTTTTATTTTCTTTTTATTTTTATTTTTTTTCGTTTACCTTTTCAGATAACGAGACGTCGAAGTGTTCTTGAGGATGATGATTAGCTTTCACAGTTTATTAGCTGGTTCATTGACTATTGACTTCATGCTTTATTATGTATGTATATGTGTATTTGACGGACAAATTATTTTGTAAGTTGGCTGTGAAATGTTTTACATTGAAATTGAAATTTGGGGCGTCTTGCCTGCCACCAAATTAAACTGCATATTTGATTTATGTGCGCAAATGAATGGATGTGAAAGGTTTGTTAATTGTGGAAGGGAAAGGTTTTCGTCCAATGGCACATGCCATGAGGCATTACTACAGCTGTTTCTTCTGCCTCATTGACGTCTACTTGTAAGTAAGACGAGTTTTTTTATTTTATTTTATGCAGAGTAAGGGGAATATTTAATCTGTGTTATTTGATTACAATTGTTGCCTTGTGGTTGGTGAATTTTTAGTTGAACGAATTTGTCTCATCTAACTTGAGCATAAGAAACTAATGATTAAAAATTTGGCAATCATTTGGCGAGAAAAGGTATACTTTGCATCAATCCTAAAAACAACAAAGCCCTGCATCCTAATATCTGGTATAACTAATTTGGAAGCACGATAGTTGGCATCTGTCTGTCTTCATTGATAAATAAAAACATGTCTGCAATAAGTTATTAAGTTTAGGTTGACAAGTGAATATGTCCATACAATTATAGATAGATTAACACGTATCTAAACTCAAAAAAGTTTTTTTTTTTGGTGGTGGCCGGGGTTCGAACCCCGGCCCTTGCATATTTTATGCATTGTCCATACCAACTGAGCTAAGCTCACGTGGACTCAAAAACAAAAAAAAGTTTATCTATACGCATGTATATAATTTTTTTATTTGACATGAGAACATAATAACTATTTAAATGATGTTATGGTATTTTTTTCATAATTTATATTATCAATAAATGAGTTTTTTTTTAATCATGCCAATACAGAGTTTAGATGTGTAGAGTAAAACTTAGTATACTTATATAAATAGAAACTCACAAGGGAATGTATTTTAACCAATTTCATGGTCGAATAACATACTATTAACTTTTTTTTATAATAATTTATTATAAAATTTAGTTTGGATTGTCATAATTATTTTATTTCAACTGAAATGCTGTTTTTTTTTTGGTTACGAATAGAAATATTATTTTAACCAATCAGATTTAGAAGTCATGTTTCTGTAAGGTTCATATATTCAGAGAGGCTCCGTCAACAAGATAAAAAAAACAGAGTCAACTATGTTTGCTAAGCATATTTTGTAGGACTAAGAAGTAAAATGAAGTCTAATCAAACTAGTATTAATGTAAGCACCTCTCGCATCAAAGGACTAGGTCGCATTCTCTTCCTTAATTACGACGAATTCCGTGTAACACATGAACTCAACACCATAAAGCAAAACACAATGACCTGCCACAACATGGCCTATGACGATATCCTCTTTTTCTTCTTTATTTTACTCTACTTCTACTTGATCAATGATTATTATTTTGAACCCAAAAGTTCTTTGTTCCAATCATCACAATAATTTGCACCTTTTTCTATTT
>Ga0315915_1001435_pt1 | contig 28830 bp, 16 predicted proteins | sample MpolbnodulesMG_FD_207738 | JGI IMG/M metagenome (GOLD analysis project Ga0315915, IMG submission 207738) | Medicago polymorpha root nodule microbial communities from Los Angeles, California, United States - branched nodules | ecosystem: Host-associated > Plants > Roots > Nodule | place: USA... | reverse complement strand
CTTATCATGTCAGTTTGGACACCATGCAAGTTTGGACTCCACTTATCAGCATCCTTCTATCCACATGCTAGTTTACACCATCAGAGACTGAGAAATTGGCATAAAATCAACTAATCAGAAGAGGGCCAAAAGTTAGGGGTCAAAATATCCATTTTTTTAAGGGGGCCAAAATCGCAACTTTTTGAAACATAGAGGGTGAAAAGTGCATTTAAGCCTATATTATTTTATATGAAATTTTTATCATCGAGCAAGGTACAATGTAAGTGGAGACATATCCTTGTTAACAAATACAAGATTGGTTCTTGACAAAAAAATAATAATACAAGGATGGCTCTAGTTCGGGTGTAGAAATGAAACCAGTTACGGCATAATTGTACTGATTAGCGGGAAGACGATCACTAACGTGCTCGTCTATCTATTTTTTTATTGGACTTAATTTCGTTATATATATATTTTATTATATTTTAGTGTATAATATCTACTTTAATTTAATTTATTTATATATGTTTTTATAATATTTATGTTATCAAACTTGTTTAAATTTTAGCTTAAATCTTCATTTATATTTTTTAAAATAAATTTAAAAAATTGAATTTGTTAAAGTAAAATTTGTAGCAAAAAAAATTCGAATTAAAATAGGTAGTGAGTTTTCTATTTCCTAATAAATATGTTGTAGATTTAAATTTAAATTTGATAGAAATTGAGTTGTTAAAGGTAAAGTTGTCCACTAAAAGGTTTGGAAAAAAAATTACTTGTTAGTTAACATTAGAGTTGCTTTTCTATAATAGTAGAAATGTCGTCAATTGTTAAAGTTTGCACATATAGACAATACACTCTTTATTGTAGATATGGAACGCGGTTAAATTGATGTAGAAGGTGGAGTAGTTTTGCACACAAGGATGATGAAGAGTGCTAGTAACACATTTTTAAGACAAATTTTCAACATATTCTTTCTACTTGGTTAAAATAAACACAAGTTCCTTTAAATTATGTAAATCTTGTACAAATTTGATAGGATTCATATAAATTTTAACTAATAAAAGATGATGTATTAAAAAAATATATGATAAAAAATGTTTTGCTAGAATTTCACATTGATTTAAAGTAACTTTCATGTTTTTAGTTTCAGAACAAGCAATTCAATGCCTAATGTTGATAATTTTGTATTATGTATTGGTGTATGCATAAGTGTGGACTTCTGTCACACATGAGGTGTATGCATAAGTATGCATAAGTGTTGATAATTTTGTATTATGTATTGGTGTATTTGTAATGATTTCCTCTTTCACTTGAAACATATCTTATGCTTTTCATGTGGTATACTATAGTTTGTCTTTTTCTTAACAAAAAATAAATAAATTAGTCATACTTATGTGTATGACAATCCCTTCAATTTTTTGGTTGTTATTTTGACAATATATCATTTTTTAATGTATTTTTACGAATGAAACTTGTGTATGAAAATTTATTTAGTAGTGTTAGTGATCTCTTTATAATAATATGAAATTATTTTATTACTTATTTATTTTTTTCAAATGTTTTGTTTACTTATAAAAAATTTAAAATTAGTTTGAAATATATACATTGGCGTTACGTTGGAAAACATATATAGAGTAAAATGATAGAGAACAAATTAACATTGATGCAACGTTATAATGATGTAACTTGAGCCCCTTCAAATGTGTTGAACAGTGAATTCAACACATAGAAACTTTAAAAACAATTTTTTTTTCCTACATAACACGTATAAATTATTTAATTTTTTTGAATCATTAACTATTGTCATTATCTCTCAAAAAAAAAAAACTATTGTCATTATTGTACTTGTTAGCTTATCTATTTTTTACCATAAATATTTTGATATTTTTCAATCTTTTATTTTATTTTTTTATCATAGATTCCATCAACTAATATAATTTTATTGGAGACATTGTCTAACATTAACATGAACTTCTCTCCATCAAGCGACTTTTGAATATTAATTTGCTATATCTTGATAGACTTCACCTTTTTCGCAAAACTCAAACTCCGTTTGTCATTTCAATATTTTTTCCAAGCTAATTTTGATTGTCATTAATAGTATTAGATTGAATTTTGTGAGTTCAATACAATATATAAATTATACGTTTCTAAAGAATAAATTTGTTTAACAAAAAATACCTAAAAAGTAAATTTAATATGTGTATAATAGGTCTAATTATTTTTTCAAAAATACATAATATAATTTCGTAATTAAATGCGAGTAAAGCTAAATATTAGATTTAGATCCTGTATGTTGTAGTTTTTTTTAAGGATTATTTGTGCTTTTCTCTGTAAAGCACAAATATGAGTGAATTAGAGTTTTAGTCCTTAAAAAAAATACTTTCAATTAACCATTGTAATATCAGATTTCATACCTTTTAGCCCCTCATTTTGCCATGTCAAATATAAAGATGATGTGGTATGTGGCCACCACCTCACATGCAAGTGATGCTGACTTGGAGTTTGAGTTTGTTTGTTGTTTTAAACAAAGTTTCTTTTTGTTATGTGCAAATTTAAACTTCTATAAAATGCAAATTTAAACTTCCATAAAACTAAATCTGATTCCCAATAATAATGGTTCAATAGTAAGATCAAATTTATTGAAAAAAGATACGGTCTATCCAAAACGAGTAGAAATTAACTAGTAGATTAAAATGATTGTATAATAGAAGAAAAAACTCCAAAAATCCACTTCAATGATCGAAAAGTATTATTCTAAAACGACACTTATATAATATAACTGAAGGAGTATGACATACTATTTATCAGGAAGTAAAGTAGTATATAATTTTTAACCTCTAGTTTTTATTCATTTCGTTCATTTTTAAGTGTCTTTTTAGGTACACTAAAAGTAAGAAAGTAGATTTTTTGGAGTTTTTTTACCTTGAAATTATACTCTCATTGAAACCCATTGATAAATTCCTATCTTTCACACACTTTATCTATCTATATTTATACTATATAAGAATACTATATAACGATGAATTTTTTGTTTTTGGCTAACTTTTCCACTTTCAATTATCTTCATAAACAAATTTCATATAAAAATGCTATATTATTAGCGTTATGAAAAAAATAAGAATATATATTATATTTGATTAATTGTTGATGTCTGTGAAAAAATAATAATTATAGTTTGTTATAATATGAAAATGTAATTTTTTTTAATAAGAAAATGTAAAATATATAAACTTATAGTTTTAATTAAAATTTCATAAAAATTATTTTTTTTTGACAAAAATTTCATAAAAATTATTGTTAGTTATTTATATGTACTAGCAAGATATATATATATATATATATATATATATATATATATATAACATACAGGCACAGAGAATAAGTTCTAATAAATTTGATGATATATTTTTTCCTTAACAAATAAGTAATACACACTCTCCAAAAAATTCATTGCATGCTCTATCTTTCTTCCATAACAAATAAGCTATTCAAACTCTCTCTAACATATTGATATTTTCTCTCATGCTCTATTTTTCTACCATAACGAACAATGTTTTATCTATTTCCAACAAATTTGATGCTCTATCTTTCTTTCATAAAAATAAAAATAAGCTACACTCTTCCTCTCCAACATATTTTTTTTTTTACACACAGTCCATCTCACTTCAATAGTCTAAATATTATACACAATTTTTTTAATAATTGTAAAGCAAAATAAATTTATTCCAACTTCACATTAATTAAAGTTCAACTATGCTTTTCACTTAAGAAAAATTTAACTTCCCTAAACTCTTTTCATCAACATTTAGATTTCAACTATGACTTCAAAGTTCCTTAAAAAAAGCTATGACTTCAAGGTGTTTTTTTTTTAATTTTTAATATTGATATGATATTGTTCCATTAATCAATTTTAACTTGTTATGATTCCATTAATCAATTTTAACTTTACAATGTTACTCCTTTAAAAAAAATGTTATTCCACTAAAAATAAAAAACTTCACTAATTATCCTTTTGTTTTTAAGGAACTAATTATCTTATTTATAAATTTCAACTCTGGACAGAATCATTGTTACATGCAACAAAATTTTGTCCCAAAAAAAATACTGTCCCATAAAAAAAAGAAGACAACATCTGAAATCAAAGGACATTAAAAAAAAAAAAAAAGTAAGTCATAACCGACGGATTCATTCAATTTAAGTCACATTATTTTGAATATCTGATAAGATACGTACTATATTAAAAGTGATCCAATCATCATTAAAAATGATGTAAGCAATAACAATAACAATAATAGCTAAAATTAAGAAGATAAATTCAAATTTAAAAGATTAAAAAGTGAAAAATGAAAATATTTTATAAATACACTAACATTACCTTTCTCTTGTTGTTTATTTATATTTATATTTTCTCTTCTCTTCTTCTCTGTCGGCTATTTATCTGCATCTACATCTCTTTCTGTGTTCCCACCCAACTAACTTATTTCTCTTCATCTCTCTCTTTTTTCTTTGATCTACACTTCCGTAAGCTATTTCTCTTTTTTCTTTGATCTATTCAAAATCACGATTTCAATTTTGATTATAATCTTGATTTTGATTGTGATTGTGATCCAAACGCGCTTTTCAATTTCTTCAGGAAGCGCAATGACAGCGGAGGAGGTGTTGAACGTGCACAGCAAGCAAATTTCCGACGTCGTCGGCGTCGAAGGCGGTGAAGGTGAAGGTGAAAGTGAAGATCGTTATCACAACAACAAGATCACTGAGCATTGTAATGGTAAGGAAATTTCTGTTAACGGCAATGTCGGTGTTTCTGATTCCGTTCTTTCAGATCCGATCGTTACCGTTGACGCTAACGGTAAAGGTGGAGTAGCGGTAGAGGATCATAACAACGAATCTGAAGTGACGGTTATGAATTCTAACGGTGAAACGACAACGGTTGATGTCGTTGAGCGGGAAGAGGAGATTTGTGGAAACGGTTCGGGATCTGATGAGAATAACGTTAATGATGATGAATTTGTGATTGTTGAAAACGGTGGAGAATTGAAGGAATGTGCGGTGGATAATCTTGTTGAGAATGAGATTCGTGAAGATGAAGAAGAAGTGAAGGTGGAGGATCAAAACGGTGTCGTTGAGGAGAATGAGATTTGCGATGTTGCTGACGTGGACAAGAGTGATCGTGAATTGGAAGGTGTTGAAAACGGAGTTAAAGAGATCGACGAGGTTGCTGATTCTACGGATGCGGTGGAGGTGGTTGATTCTGATGTGGTGGAAAGAACCGAATCTAAAGATCACGAAAGTGAAAATCTTTCTGATGGAAAGAATGAAATTTGTGATGTCGAATTGGAAAGTAAAGTTGATGGTGAAGTTGAACCAGCTGAGAAGAAGGAAAGTGAAAATCTTGATGTTGAATTGGAAAGTGTAGCTGTTCCTGGAGTGAGTGAATCAGCTTCAGCTGAGAAGAATGATGATCGCGATGTTGAATTGGAAACTGTAGTTGATTCTGAAGTGAGTGAATCAGCTCAGAAGAATGAAAATCGTGATGTTGAGTTGGAAACTGTAGTTGATTCTGAAGTGAGTGAATCAGCTCAGAAGAATGAAAATCGTGATGTTCAATTGGAAACTGTAGTTGATTCTGAAGTGAGTGAATCAGCTGAGAAAAATAAAATTCGGGATGTTGAATTGGAAACCGTGGATGATGCTGAAGTGAGTGAATCGGTCGAGAAGAATGAAACTCCAGTTGATGTTAATGGAGTTTGTGATAATGCAGATGAGAAGGAAACTCCGGTTGATGTTAATGTAGATACTCAAAATGATTTAGAGAAGGTGTCCGTTGAGTCTGTCTCTGATACAATTGTTGAAAATGGTTTGGATAAGGTACCGGTTGAGTCTGTCTCTGATAATGGTTTGGAGAAGGTACCGGTCGAGTCTGTCTCTGATAATGGTTTCGCAGAGGTTGAGGTGAGTGAACGCATCAAGGAGAATGTGATTCCTGTTGATGTCGGTGAATCGGAGAGGTCTGTTGAGACACCAGAACCTGCTGATGAAGGTGAAAATGAACCTTCTGTTGTTACGTCTGAGGTGAGAGACATTAAAGAGGAAAGTGAGGCTGAACCTTCAGATAATGCTGTCAAAGTTGAAGGTGAATCTATTGAAGTCTCTGAGATTAAAGACGATGCAGTTGGGTATGAAGTTGAACCTTCAAAGGAAACAGCTAAGAGTGAAGCTGAGCCTTCAACAGAAACGGCGGTGGAGCTTGAAGCCGAACCTTCAACTGAAACGGCGGTGGAGAGTGAAGCCGAACCTTCAACGGAACTAGTGGAGGGTGAAGCTGAAGTTTTGAACAATGTAGTGCAGAGTGAGGCTGAGCCTTCTGTTGATGTTGCAGATTTGAAAACCAATGTTGTCGATAGAGAAGTTGAACCTTCAGTTGAAACTGAAACTGTGGTTGAAGCCGAAACTTCAGTTGAAGCTGAAACTTCGGTCGAAGCCGAAACATCAATTGAAACTTCAGTTGAAGCCGAAATTTCAATTGAAGCTGAACCTTCAGTTGAAGCTGAAACTTCGGTTGAAGCCGAGACCTCTATTGAAGCGGAACCTTCAGTTGAAGCTCAAACTTCAGCTGAAGGTAGCAATCAGACAACAGATGAAGATTTGAAAACATCCCAAGAAGCATCTGCCACCGATGTGGTGGATGCACAGGACATGGGCTCTGAGGTGGTGAGGAAGCCATTCTATTGGTTGGTCCGGGTTCCGAGATACGATGATGATGACAATGTAAAAGAGCAGATTCAACATGCTCTTCAACAAGTAGAGGAGCAGACTAAAATCCGCGACGAAATTCGAGCTGAAAGCCAGGCTAAAAAGGTAAGCAGTTGACACAACATATTAGAATGTTATTAGTTTGATTGGTAAAATAGAATATATCTTTGTTAAATGAAGAAACAGTATATGATTGTAGATAATTATTTTGAATGATTAATTTGTTCAGGCCCTTCGTAAAGAGTATAATCAAGAATTTAGAGCTGCAGTGCAAGAAGAGAGAGCTGCTAGGGAGTTGCTCAAATCCAAACGACAAGAGATGGATTCAGTTCAATCCACCATGAATAGATTAAACAATGCAATTTCTGTCGGGGATATAGATAGCAAGGTAATGCACTCATTTTGTAGTCCAGAGATATTTATCACGATTTGATTCTTATATCTGTTTTGTTGTATTAACATCTCTAGATTTGTAATTTATTTTCAGATTCGAAACATGGAACACATGATCCAGCATGAAACTCTGCCTCTAAAAGAAGAAAAGCAATTGATTCGCCAAATCAAACTATTGAAGCAGAATCGCGGTGAGCTGTCTAATATTATTGCAAAACAGGATCAATCACAATCTCTCGACGACAAAGAAAGCATTGAAGAGCAAACTAAGGTACTAGAGTCATGTTGCTTTTCATTATATTTCCCGAATTAATGGAATTAACTATCCGTATCTTTTGTATTAACTAACTGAGCATTGTCTTTAACTTAAATATTTTCAGCGATTACAGCTTTTGAGGAAGGAATTGGATGTGCTTAGAAGTAATCTCCTGAAGGCAGAAGCAATAACTAAAGCAGCAAAGAAGAAATATGAGGAAGAAGGTAATCAAGTGGATGAGGTTATGGCTCGGTATATCGCTGCTGATGAGACTCGTCAAGAGGCATTTGTCAAGTTACAGACTTTGAAAAGGCAATTGCATGAGAAGGTTTGATTTTTCTTTCCTATCTATTCCATTCCTTTTTTTCTGCCCTTTTTCCTTGAGGGAAATATTGTAGAAAGGTATCTGTTTTGTTTATCAGAACAGTACACAATCTATTCTTTGATTGTTTTGGCTTTAAAATTCTGAAACTTGAGTGCTTATTCACAATGAGGAAGGTAGGAAGATTTACTTTGATACTAATGCCAAATCTAGGGGTATGAGTTCCAATACTAGCTTATACTGGTCTAGTTGCTTGTAGAAATCTAGATGGTCTAAGGAAATTAAAACCATGTACTCATGAAGTAATAATCGATTATTGAGTAGGTAGTGCAAAAGGAATATGTTGCTTTGTGGTTTCCTTGTGCCATTAAAGTACGCAACAAATGCCACACACCTTTGTGGATTAAAGAATTTAATGCTTAGGTTGTGTTGGCCCAATGGATATCTCATTTTCAGGATTATTGTATTATCTAGGCTACACTGAATAGTGTCTGGAGACTAGTGTTAGTAGGCATACACATATCACCTCAACCTTATTTATTTATTTATTTTTTATAACTTTGCATAAAATATTATCCGCTGAACTAGGTTGTTCTGCAGGCTGATGTGTTCTTTGGTGATACATCTTTGATGAATTTAATAACTTTTTCAGTTCTAGAATCAAAACATTTTTAACTTACTCTATAAAAATGTACAATGCTAATAGCAAATGCTTAGCCTAGTTTTGTTCACCATACTGTGCAGAGCAAATATTTTTGGGAATACAGAAGTGCTTCAATGAGACTGCAAGAACTGGGAGCACAGGGGAAGAAAGAGGACGTGGAGCGCTTATGTATTGATCAGGTGATCCTTTTTACACTTGAAATGAGTAGAGAGTTTATCATTCTATTACTGCGCTGTATTATTAGGCGAATAAACTTGAATGTGGCACTTACCAATAAGCTTTCAGGCTGAGAGAATGCATGAGCTGTTGAAGAATGATGAGTTCAGAAAGGACTATTACCGGTGCAACACCAGGAGTACAGTTAGGAGACTGCAAACTTTAGATGGCCGAACGCTTAATCCTGGTGAAGAGCCGCCCATGATTCCTGCCTTCATTGAAAGAGCTTACAAAAATGATTCTTCAGTTTCGCAGTCAACCCCTGAACAACAAAAGAAATCAATACCAACAGAACCTGTTACTGTTAATACAAAGGATGAACCTGCTTCCAAGGCTGTGGAACAAAAACCTGAAATAAGCCAGACAAGTAAACCTAAAAAGCCTGCAAAACTTGCTCCTTCAGAGAAGAAGTCAGCAGATCGAGTTTCTCGTTGGGGGGATGAGTCCGATGAAGAGAAGGAACCTAATGAACCTGTGAGAACAAAGGAGGAAGAGGAACAGATCTTAAAGGCTGAACAGGCGAGGAAGAAGGAAGAAGAAGCAAAGCTGAAGGAAAAGAAAAGGCTAGAGGAAATTGAGAAAGCTAAGGAGGCACTGCAGAGGAAAAAGCGGAATGCTGAAAAGGCCCAACAAAGGGCTCTCTATAAGGCACAAAAAGAAGCTGAGCAAAAAGAGAAGGTAATAACATTATGTGTTAGACTCTTAAAGTGATTAGTTTAATTACACATGTAATCACATTACATTATGATTTCCGTTTGTCGTAATGTGATTAAATATTTCTAAACATCTATCCCATTAAATATTTTTTTACTGCAGAGTAAATAGTCAATAAGATTAAACTAAAATTCATTTATCGGTAGTTCTTCAGCTTTATAATATAACCATGCATGCGTATTTGTGCAGGAAAGGGAGAAAAGAGCAAAGAAGAAGGGAAAAAGAAAGACAGTTACTACTGAAGATGCCGTGGAAAATACAGAACAAGATGCTGCAGCTTCTCCTAGCTCTGAAACTCTGACAAGAACTCTGGAAGAATCTGATCAGATTGAGAAACCAGTTGAGGTAACAAAACGAACAGTGAAACCATCTCAATTCACAAAACAAAACAAGGTGAAAGCTTTACCCATGGCTATTCGCAACCGTGGTAAGAGACGAATTCAACCATGGATGTGGTGGGTTCTAATTGCAGTTCTGGTTATTGCTGCCTTGTTTTATATGGGGAATAACAGCTCCTTGAGATCTTCGTTTCAAAGCTTTGGTTTTTGAGGAGACTCCAAAGTTAAAAAACTTGCTTCGATGCTAAGCAATCATTAGGTGTTTGCCTTGGGGGATGGTAACCCTTACATATTTATTACATATATACATATAGAAGCAATTCTTTTGGCGCCTTTACAATTTTTTTGCTTCTAGTTTTTGGTCTGTAGTAGTCATTATTATTATTATTATTTTTATTTTTATTTTTATTTTTATTTTCTTCAAACCAATATTTGTTTCTGATGTGATTTTAACTGGTTGATTGCTTCTGCGACCAATTATTATGGTAATAAATTATTGTGATTGTGGTGGGTTTTTATATTCGTTGTTGTTTATAATATTTATATTTATTTTCTTCTTTGTATCGTGGCCACTTCTTACGATTGAGTGAGTATATAGGTTAATGCGTGTTTATGCTTTCATTTCTCCTTTAGTTTGGATACCATGAAAAGCATAAATCATAGCATAACTTATCTATGGATAACAACAGATCAGATTGGCAACATTGGTTTATGGCTTAACTTAGGGTTAGGTTACTTATCGGTAAAGTTAAACTTATGTTTTTCTACAAGGCAATTTAACTATGAAAATCAGATTTAAGATCATAAAAAAAAAATGTCAGGTATAAAAATATAGATTTACTTGGGGTATAAATTATTAACTATTGTTACGATTGTAACTAATTTGGTCACTTTTTTTTTATTTACAAATAACAACTCAGTAATTTTTATTTACAAATTCGAATTTGTCCTTAACAAAATTTTCTAAAATTATATATAAAAAAAAAATCTACAAAGTAAATTTCATAAAATTATTGACCGAATACAAGTGAGGGAGCTATGATTTTTCTGGAAAATCTTGTACATATTTTTGCTGTTTCTAAGTGTGATCATAGTGATGGGATATGTGCTTTTAAGTCTAAAGGTTTCATGTTACTATTAGAGAATCTCTTTTTCCATCATGTTCATTTATCCGGTGCCTTCTAAAATCTTCATTTGACGATCTTCATATCATCATATAATTTTTTCTGAGTTTTTAGATGATTTAAATTATATAATACGAAATGGTATAAAAAAAGTTTCCGGCTATATAATCCGAATGTAGTAAAATGAAAATTTCAGAGGGCACACAAGAGTGTGGAGGGTGGAAAAAGAAATTTTCTTACTATTATACAATTATTATACAATTGAAGATAAAGTGAATTGGGCTCAATAATCTCGGAGGGCTTTATAATCCCAATAATCGCACACCCCCTGTTTTGTCCATTTTACCTCCATACGGATTTTATGATACAATTTTTTATAATGTTTTTCTGATTATAAAATTGGAAATATATTTTGGGCTTATATGGAATAAATCCTACATTATCAATACAACGGAGAACAACAACAAAATTATTAAAAAACACAAAAACTAAATTCGTAGTGCAAGAAGAAAAAGGAAGAAGATGGGCAGCCCAAGGCATAGGCCAGAGGTGCGACGACCTAGGGCTCTTGTCGGTAGGGGGTCCATTTTTTTTTTTTTTAATGGAGGAGTTGTATATAGAAATATTTCGTTTATGGGGTATATAGCAAAGTTCACATAAAAGCCTCAAACATTGGCATGATGAAAGGTTGAGCTGTTGATGTTTTTGGCCCTTTTGGTGCGATTTCATATATGTACCCCCTATAGCAACAAAAAAATTATTATCAAAGAAATTGGTGATGTTTTTTGGGCCCTTTGTTTCTAATAATGTACTTCGCTAATATTAAAATTATTGATGATATTTATTATGCAATAAATTGGGATAATTTTCATAACAAAGCAGATTATATTTTAGTTGAAAATGGACCTACTAGAGAAATTATCTTAATCTTGTCGTTCAAAGGTTCCAAAAAGATAAATTATATCAATATAATAATGTCATCTTTCTTGAATTGATTGCATAGTTGAATTTGATAATGCAAGATCATGCGAGACACATTAATGTATCATCATAATGAACTTGTTAGAGATACTTATAACATATAAAAAGAAGAATGATGTACTTCTAGTATACAAAGGAGTTCTTGTGTCTATGATTCCTCTAAAAAGTCTAACAATAATTTTGTATCATAAATTATTGATGTTATGAGTTTAACATTCGAGAATTTTGCATCCAAAAGTTTAAAATTTAGTTAATTACGTGTTGATATACTTTTACTTTTTTGGTGTTATTATTCTTGAGTGCAAATATTTCAGTCTACTTCGCATGTGCTATTGTTCCATAGTTTCACGATATTTTATATTGTTTTGGTGTCAGGGCCGGCCATAGGCATAGGTCGGGGGTGTGACGGCCTAGGGCCCTAAAAAAATTACGATAGGGGGTGCATATGGAAATATTTGGTTTTTGGGAGGTGTGTATAGCAATGTTTATTGAAAGGCCCAAACATGTTGAAAGGTTGTGCTGAGGTCTGTTAATGTTTAGAGTATTACTTTTTCCACCCTATGCATGACTAGCGCACCCTGTAAATTTTCCAAAAGTGCCCCTGTGCAATCAGGATTCATATATGTTTATTGCCTCTCCATCCATGATGAGGATGCCAATTGATTGATCTGTATGCTCTTCTGGTAATGATTGATTATAGGGGCAAACACTGGTGAAAATTAATATTGGTAATGTTTTGAATTCTACTCACAACTGGATAGAAGCGTGTGATGCATATAAGGAGAGGTAAAATTCAACTGAAAATTATTATATCATTATCATCATTTAGGACCCATGTACCCGCTCATCTAACTCCCTAGAGCCTTAAGCTTCACTTTGGTTGATGCAGAATGCTCTGAATTAAAAGGTATAACAAAATAAATAAATAAAATCAGAAAACTGAAATCCACCCAAACTCTGATGCTTCAAGCACAGTTTGAATAAACCATAGTCACAAATATAACTAATCATCATTAAACGAAAATGAATTTAGCAAGAGAGAATAAGAACATAGGACATGAGAGAGGATCATGAATCCACCTAATAACAAATACAGGGTATACAGTTCGGATTATATAATCCGAAATGTTTTTCCCTTGAAAAAAGGTGTTTCGGGGGTGTTCGGATTATGTAATCCGGAAAAATCATGTAGTGCGCCCTATTTTTTGAAGTTTCTGGATTACAAAATCTGGAAAAATCTGAATTTGGGAAAAACTCAAATTTTCACCATATAACAAAGGAAAAACTGAATCCAGATTTTAAAATCTGGATTGCACAAGGGCATTTTTGAAAAATTTACAGGGCGCGCGAGAAAAGGCATTGGGTGGGAATAGTAACTCTCTAATGTTTATGGTCCTTTTGTCTCAATTTTCCATATATACACCCTTATATACAAAGTAACCCTCCCTATAAATTTTTTGGTTTTTTTTAATAATGTGCCAAAAAAATTATCATCGAATAAATTTATGAAATTTTTTTGGGCCCTTTGTTTCTAATAATGTGTCTCACTAATATTAAATATATTGGTCATATTTATTATCAAGAAATTGAGATAATTTTATAACAAAACAAATTATATTTTAGTTGAAAATAAGTCTACTAGAGAAATTAATCTTAATATTGTCTTTGAAAGGTTCCAAAAAATCAAATTATATCATTATGGTAAATCATGTGAGACGCATTTAGGATCATGTGGCCCACTCATATTTTTTTCTTTTTTTTTCTTCTTATTTTTTGGTAGTAAAAAGCGGGGAAAAAAAACAAAAAGAAGACCTGATAAAATCACAATAATAAGGTAAAAATAATTATGATGTATTACGTAAGGGGCACTTTTCTCATATTATGCCTAAGGCCTGTAAAACTTGAGGAATGACCCTATTTAGTGTCTATGGAGTATTTGATTTATTTTTAGATGTTGCCTAAAAAATCATTTATTTGGTAGTGGAAAGCGGGAAAAAAAAATGAAATAAAGAGTTAATAAAATCACAACAGTAAACTAACAAATTTTATAATGTATTATATGAGGGTCATTTTCTCATATTATGCCTAAGGCCCCTAAAACTCTAGGAACGGTCCTGAAGATGGGAACAATCACATATCCAAATTGATTTGAAATACAAACTGATTGAGACAGCTCTCTTTGATCAATCATACCAACCCCCATAGTTTTAAAACTCGGCTCGGTCATCGACTCGGCAGAGGCACTGAGTCACGGAGTCGATGGTCGAACCGTTGGGTCATTTGTTGAACCGCATGAAAGAATCAGATTAAATTGGATGACTTGGTTAGATAACCCGGTGTTTAGATTAAATTTGTATAAATATTTAATAATATTAAATCAAATTGAACCGGTGACTCGATTACTCCAAAAACTAAAATAATAACATATTTAAAATAAAAATAAATATCCAACAAACATAATTTCATAGACTAATTATTCATGTGATAAAAAAAAAGCGAAGAGTAATTATTTATGAGCTTTGAATAAAATATTTGAGCTTTAAAATTATATTTTTTTTAGGGAAGCTTTATAATTATATATGTCTATGTTTTTGTCGGTTAATATTGTGAGTTATTTTTATAAAAAAATTGATAGGTATTTGCTTTGTAAAGTATTAAATGTTAATTTTGCGAGGCAATTTTATCAACTAAAAAATAATAATTGATGAGTATTTGCTTTGTAAAGTATTCAATATTTTCACAGTTATAATCTTATCCAAAAATTTGTTTAATATATTCTTATTAAAAACAAATCAAATAAAAAATGAACAAGCACTTCAGTGGTTACGAAGTTGTTTCTTATTAGGAGGGTCACGAGTTCAACTCTCATCTGTGTCATTTTTTAAAACATGATTGAAGTTAAAAGCAAAAAAAAAAAAGAAGAACTAGTTCTACCCATAACTCGGCAGAGTCACCGGTTTTGACCGGTTCTCGCCGAGTCAAAGGTATGCTCGAACCGGTCTACCCACCGGTTCCCGGTTTGACCGGTCTTCGAGCCGAGTTTCAAAACTATGCCAACCCCACAACTATTGATAGGAAGGTCTTTGTTGACCATCATATTACCCCTCACAAATACCGCAAAACAACTTTGGAGATAATATGAATGACTAACATTGAAACTATGTCATCATAAGAAACAAAAAAGAAGGAAAATGATGGCTTATAATGAAAAATGAAGAAGAATCTCACCCTATTAATAGACAAAATACATTTATCAACTATGACGAAAGTTCAAAAGAAACCATAATCTAAAATGGATGAAATACACCATCCACCGGCCAAACCTCGCTAGTAACGACGTTGTCCAAATTTTGGACATGTTTTATATTATATAATCCAAAAACAATAATTTATATATTCGGATTATATAATCTGGAACATGTGCATTCAGGAGTTTGACACATTTTGGATTATATAATTATAACCAATCGAATACAATATTTTTCTGCGGTCCATATTGTACCAATAGTTTATGTGGTCGACAACATAGAAAATTTCTATAAATTGGCATGTTAGTTCATTTGCAAACCACACCACATATTCAGGAACACTTATCCAGTAGACATGAACACTAAATTAACTGTCGTGTACTACAAGAGAGAGTAATCCAATATGTTTAGGGTCTGTTTTGATGTTACACTGCATGTCTTGAAGGATTAAGTCAACCAAAGTAATGGTCGTCTCAACTACGAAGAAACAAGGGTGGACAATGTTGAGCATCGCCGTCAGTCAATTGACTCAGATGGGCATGTTGATTCACCAAGATGAAGCTCTAAAACGATAACGACGTGATAACCATGTTCTCTATATTTTAGTTAGTATAGTTTGATGGATTGATCGAGTTAGACACTTCCGTCGTGAGATATTGTCATGATATTCAGAAAAGTTTGATTTGACCCAAGACATACAAAGAAATCGGGGCTTGCATGGAGGAACCTTATAAAGTTTGTCTAATTCGTGATCTTTTATTGTATGTGTTTAATTATGTTGTTGCAATTAATTTTTTACGTTGTTGTATTATGTTATTGAAATTGTCAAGTTAAATTATGTTGTTGCTGCTGCTATTAAGGTAGAATGTGAGTTAACGTCAATTTTTTTCCCTCTTTTATGTGTTATGAACACTTTCAGATTATATAATCCGAAATATATATAAACAATTTTAAATTATATAATTCAAACTAAGTAAAATGAGAATTTTATGGAGCGCACAAGAGATATGTAAGACGTGAAAAAAAATTCTAAAAAAAGAAAAACTCACATATGCAAGGTTGGCCCAAGAGGGCTGCCACTAAAGCAAGAGATTTAAGCCCCTAAATTTTGGAGGTCTCATATTAGACCACAAAATATTTTTTGCTTTAAATATATTTTCGAAAGTCAAATTCTTTAAACATTTTTGTGCCCAACTCAGTTAGTAGTTAAATGATGAGTTATATATTAGTAGTTTATGTTCCAAGGTTGATCCCAAAAATAAATATTTTATTGGTGATACTTATCTTAAATTCTTTTTTTCTTCACATTTCTATTATTTCTATTAATATGATGTTAGTCGTTGGAAATATATTAGAACAAGTTTTATGCAACCAAAATTATAAAATTAAAAAAGCAATTTATATTTTCCATTTCAATGTTTAACAATCGATAAATAATGTCTATATCCAACATTATTCTCAATATATATTATTAATTAAACTAATTTTTTGTTTAAAAAATGTTATTGTACTAACGAGATTGAGTCTAACGAACAAAGTTAGACTCTTGCTACTTGACGAATCAATATACAAACTCTATCAATACATTGAAAAGGTTTCAATATTATTAATTTTTATGTTTCTCTGTCAATACACAGGTTCCAATTCAAAATTCGTTTTGAATTTATAAATGCATCAGCCCGACCCTGCACATATCTCTCTTGTTTTCTTTTTGTTATGTTTATTCGTAAATATTTAAAACCCTTTTCTTCTTCTTTCTTTTATGACTCGTAGAAAATATTTTTTTTAAAAACTTAAAAACGGAGAATAGTCTGCATGTGCATGTCAAAAGAAAATTCTGGTCCCCGAGCATGCAATAATGGAGATCTAGCCATTTTGTTATAATTTATCTTTTAATTTAATCATGCTTTTACTTCTCAATCATGCAAATTAAACTAAAACATTGATCACTCTTTGAACATATCGGTTATATCATATCAGCTGTATTATAATTCATATATACACACTCCCAAACGGAAGCAAATTTGTTAGTCTGTCTATTAATTGATTTGGTTTGATTTCTTATGTTTAGGATTAATTTATAATAAGCTTTAGCTTAACAAACTTTAACTTGAGTGAGTGTATTAGAACATTAGAAAATATCTTTATCATCTTATATGCACATAGTTCTAAGACTGATTCTTAAAATACAAACCTTTCAAAAATCATTTTTCATCAAAATTTATGTCAAGACATACATTCCAATCTTTTTCATATCCACATCATTTCAATATTTAAGTGATTTGCAGCTAAAATGTCGATAAACTAAAGTACATATTGATACCAAAAGCCTTAAAAGTAAATAAAGGACGACGACGAAAATTAAAAAAGATCTGTTTTTGCTTCTTCTTTTTCTTTTTTTGTTGAAAGAAAGGTCTTTTTTTGCTTTTGTTATCTTTCTAATAAATACTTTGACATTCATAATTAGTAAATTAAAAATTATAACAATCATCTATTCACTACTACGAAAAATCAATTAAATTTTTCTCAATCATGGGAAATTTATTCTAGAGGTTTGCTAATCATAAACATACGATTTTTTTTTTTTATTATCTACTCTAAATTCAGTTGCTTTCACAAAATTATATCTTCTGCTCTAAACTCTAAATTCAGTTGCTTGTACAAAATTACATATGCCTAAAGACGCATTCTTTAAATTGTGTATTTACGATCACATCACATAGTCTCAACGAACAAATTTTGAGGGGTAGAATAATCTTGTCATTCCTTATAGCATCAACCCTAACCTAAATTGTTACCTTACGGTACTTGTATAAGTATGAGAAAACTTTGGTTAAAAATCTATAATTTTTTTAATTTTTTTTAAGGAAAAGTGCTTATAGCATTTCATTAATAATTGAAGTCTCAATTCAATTGGGTATATGAAAATAAATGGCGGAACTAACTAGAAATGCGGCCTCTCCTGCGAGAGTTTGAACAACTGCATTTGCTTGTCTCCTAATAAATCATTTTTCTCTCTCTTTCATTTATACACTTTTTTTAATCTGTGTAAAATGAGAAAATGAGTCAATTAAACTGGGACGGAGGAAGGAATTGTTTAAAAATTATTCTAAAATGATCATACAAATATACCTTCTCTTTAAAAAAGAACAAAAGTTACCCTCACTGTTGAAATAAACTGGGTTTAACTAAATTATTTTACAGTTACTTTGAGATTATTACTGTACCCTTAAGTTGTGACCGTGAGAATGAATTCAATGGATTTGCCATGATTACATCCCTTCCAATCCCTCATTTGTCTTTAAAGTCTTCTGTACTATTGTTACGTAACAGATCACCTTCCCTTAACTTTTACTTCTAAAAAAGTAATAAAGCAATCGTACGGAACAATCCCTAGTGGGAAGAAGGAACTGTCTTGGATTCTTCCTCAGTCGGCTACTTCCCTTCCTAAATTATTAACCCATCAAACTCTCTTCATTTTACATTTCTTGCCATCCATCCTCATCTACCCCACACACCAACAAGGTGCAACTTGAGTTGAGGACAGCAACAACTACATCAACAATAGAAAAGACTCAACATAGCATGAAGCACATGTATCATCCATTTCCAACTATATACCAAACTAATCCCCATACCCAATTAGTAAAAGATAACAATATGATTACTACCATTTGATTATTCATTAAAAATATTTAACTTTACTAAAATTATCTTAAATTATTAATTGTGAAACAAGGTAAATCTTAAAGATCAATTAACAATGTTGCAGACAAAATACAACCTTACATACGAGTAAATTTCTTATTATCTAAACCAACTTTCATTTACAAGTTTGCTTAAATACTACATAGTAGTTGTGATTACTTATTTTACAAAAGAAAGTTTAAATGTATTGGATTCAAACTTATCAAAACATAATAGATGTTAAAATTCAAAGAAGATTGATATAGTTACTAATTACGTCAACAATAGAAGTTAAATTTATGCTCTACAAAACATAAAGTACTGATATATTAAATTCTTATACGAGAGTTAAATTATATAGATCAATATAAAAAAGATGACTTATATCTTACAAAAACACGTAAATTCAACTCTCATATATATAAAAGAAGTTGACTTATATCTTACAAGAACGCGTAAATGTGACTCTTGTATAAGAATCTAACAAATCAGTAATTTATGTTTTGTTGAGCATGAATTCAACTATTCAAAATTGATATGAAGTATATGAAAATTATTACAATGATGATATTATATGAAAAGTAAACTGATGAAATAAAAAAGAAATGAAAACAAAAGTACAAAACAAAGTAAACACTTGCAAACTCAGATCCTTATGTTACTTTAGATCTGAATTATCATCAAACCTTTCACATGAATTTCCCATAGCTCCTCTCTCCTCAAACACCAAACCTAAAAAAAAAAAAGAAGGTAAGGTACTTAGCACCTACCCTTATTCTTAGTCTCATACCCTTTACCTTATAGCCTTACATGTCTTTGATTAATTAATAAAAAAAAAATGGAAAAAGTAGCTCCTCCTCTTCTTCCTCTTCATCCTCCTATGTTATCATCACATCAATTTTATGATTCATCAAACACCAAAAAACGTGATCTATTATCATCATACGACGTCGTTCACATCCCAAACAACGATAATTGGAACCCTAAAGAATGGAATTGGGACAGTATCCGTTTCATGACAGCAAAATCAACAGTAGAACTACAACAGACCGAACAATCTCTAAACTTAAATCTCGGCAGTTGTCCGGGACTCGTACGAGGAAACAAACGAATCCGTTCAGGATCTCCAACATCGGCTTCATATCCGATGTGTCAAGTTGATAACTGTAAAGAAGATCTATCAAAAGCGAAGGATTATCATCGTCGTCATAAGGTGTGTGAAGCTCATAGTAAAGCTTCTAAGGCTTTGTTGGGGAATCAAATGCAACGCTTTTGTCAACAGTGTAGTAGGTTTCATCCGTTGCTGGAGTTTGATGAAGGGAAACGGAGTTGTAGACGGAGACTTGCTGGTCATAATCGCCGTCGGAGAAAAACGCAGCCGGATGAAGTGGCGGTTGGAGGTTCGCCGCCGTTGAATCAGGTTGCTGCTAATTTGGAGATTTTTAACTTGTTGACTGCTATTGCTGATGGTTCTCAAGGTTTGGTTTCTATTTTTGGTTCAAAATTTAGTTTTTTATTTAAATAGTAGTTTTTATTACTATTTTGGTAATTATTATGTAAATTTTGTTGGTATTTATTTGAAATAAATAAAAGTAAATGTTTTTATTTTTATTTTAAAAGTTAAAGTTATGGTGAAATTACTATATTTATCTGAAGAAGCTAATTAAGTAGTTTTGTGGTGTTAGGATCAATAATTTGTTTCTATAGATCAAATAAGTTTTTGGTTTTTTTTAATAATTAGAACATGCCCTTAATTGTTATTTACTTTGAATTTTTTTGATCATGAATTGCAATAATTTAGAGATTAATTTTTTGAGATTTTTCAAGAAAGTTGAAGCTGTGTTGTATTTGTTTACTGGAATGAAAATAATTTTATCTTAAAAATCAGCTATGATTGGGAACAATGTTTTTTTTTTTTTTGAGAAGCTACAGAAAGCAGCTTCTAATTTGAAACAGTTTTTAGACATTTTTTTTCCTTTTTCAGATTCTCAATTTTTTGAAAATTTGTAAGAAATGAACAAAACTTCTAAAAGTGATAATTTTGTTAAAAAAACTCGATTTTTTCGAAATAAAATTTGTAACATACAGACTCTAATTTATTTTTTAGAATTATTTTTCTTAATTTTCTAAAATCATTTCTGGGAAAAATGAACAGAAACCAACAAGCAAATGCTACTTGTGATTGTTTTTCCTTTTCTTATGTGTGGGCTAAGATTGTTTGTGTTGATGATATTGTTTAGGAAAATTTGAGGAAAGAAGGTCACAAGTTCCAGATAAAGAGCAGCTTGTACAGATTCTGAATAGGATCCCTTTACCTGCTGATCTTACTGCAAAGTTGCTGGATGTTGGTAATAATTTGAATGCGAAAAATGATAATGTCCAAATGCAAACTTCACCCTCCTATCATCATCGCGATGATCAACCAAACAATCCCCCCCCTGCCCCGTTAACTAAGGATTTTCTTGCTGTTCTTTCCACAACTCCATCCACACCTGCTCAAAATGGCGGCAGCGGGTCCACAAGTAGTGCCGATCATCTGAGAGAGAGAAGCAGTGGCAGTTCTCAGTCTCCAAATGATGATTCAGATTGCCAGGAGGATGTTCGAGTTAAATTGCCGCTGCAACTTTTTGGCTCCTCTCCAGAAAACGACAGCCCATCAAAATTGCCATCTTCGCGAAAGTATTTTTCATCGGCAAGTAGTAATCCTGTGGATGAAAGGTCGCCGTCGTCATCTCCTCCTGTTGTGGAGATGAATTTTGGTTTGCAAGGTGGGATTAGAGGACTCAATTCTAATGGTATTTTGACTGGACTTGGAGGCAATGCAAATAAGGAAACTAGCCAAAGTCATAGTTGTACTACTATCCCTCTTGATCTCTTTAAAGGTTCAAAATCAAATAACATGATTCAACAATCTTGTTCAGTTCAAAGTGTTCCATTTAAAGCTGGTTATGCATCTTCAGGCTCTGATTATTCACCTCCCAGTTTGAATTCAGATACTCAGGTTGGGATTTTGCAAACCCTGGTTCATGCTTGCTTTGAATTTGTACTTTGATTTATATATGTTCTTATTCTTTTAATTAAGAGGCTTAGCCATTTTGTCTTTTGGGTTTTAATCTATTTGTGATGGTATTCCAACAGGATCGTACTGGGAGAATAATGTTTAAATTGTTTGACAAGCATCCTAGCCATTTCCCAGGAACGCTGCGAACACAGGTGAAATTATTGTTGCACTTTCCCATAAATATTTTGCGAATCGGATGATGTCATTTTATTGTATATGGCAAAATGTCCTTCGCCAAATGCAAAGACGTGATAGTATTCATAATCATTTTGTCTTTTTCAGATTTACAATTGGCTTTCTACACGACCATCAGACTTGGAGAGTTACATAAGGCCCGGCTGTGTTGTCCTATCAATTTATGCTTCAATGTCTTCTGCTGCTTGGGTGCAAGTAAGCGAACTTCTGTGAATCGTTATGCACATTTTGAGCTTGTAGAATTCTACTTGCTGATTACTTGCATATTGTATTTTTTTGCAGTTAGAAGAAAACTTCCTCCAACGTGTTGATTCTTTAATTCATAACTCAGATTCTGATTTCTGGAGAAATGGAAGATTTCTTGTTTATTCTGGCAGTCAGTTAGCATCACACAAAGATGGTGAGCACTGTGACTAGTGTTGATTTCTGACTGGTTTCGATCATTTTTTTTTTTATCTTAGGCCTCATATTTTTATATTCATGCTTTAACCTTTGGAGGTTGTACTGTTTTCCCCCCCTCTAATTGAATTGTTTATTACTGATTTTACAACAAACTTTAGTCGGTAAAATATGCCATCATAGCTAGATTTTTATTATCAAGGAGTTGGATCAGATTTATTTAAACTGAATATCCAGGAAGGATACGCATGTGCAAACCATGGGGAACATGGAGGTCTCCAGAGTTGATATCAGTGTCTCCTTTGGCAATTGTCGGTGGACAGGAGACTTCTATTTCATTGAAGGGAAGAAACCTGTCTGCTCCTGGCACAAAGTTAGTACTGATTTTCCCCTTTTCTGGACGTTGTGTTATGCTTCTTTCTGGTCTGTTCTCTTACTGTTTGTTCTAAATTTTGCAGGATTCATTGCACTGGTGCTGACTGTTATACATCGTCAGAAGTTATAGGATCAGGAGATCCTGGTATGGTCTATGATGAGATAAAATTGAGTGGTTTTGAAGTTCAGAATACATCTCCGAGTGTTCTAGGTCGCTGTTTCATTGAGGTATATCTCTACATTCTATTGACTGCACATGATTACTGTGTATGGTTGCATACACTTGGATGTCTTGAAAATTTTCATGTACATGTAGTATATATTTGTGAACTTCTATTCGAAAAAATAATTGCAACTTACATGTTTATGAACAGGTAGAAAATGGTTTCAAGGGAAACAGTTTTCCAGTGATAATAGCCAATGCATCCATTTGCAAGGAGTTGAGACCGCTTGAGTCTGAATTTGACGAGGAGGAAAAAATGTGTGATGCCATTTCAGAGGAGCATGAACATCATTTTGGGAGGCCCAAGTCAAGGGATGAGGCTTTGCACTTTTTGAATGAGCTTGGTTGGCTGTTTCAAAGGGAAAGGTTCTCGAATGTGCACGAGGTTCCAGATTATTCGCTCGACAGGTTCAAATTTGTACTGACGTTTTCTGTGGAAAGAAACTGTTGCATGTTGGTCAAAACGCTTTTGGATATGCTGGTTGATAAACACTTCGAAGGAGAAGGGTTGTCAACAGGGTCAGCGGAGATGCTGAAAGCAATCCAACTTCTAAACAGAGCAGTGAAAAGAAAGTGCACAAGCATGGTTGATTTGCTCATTAACTATTCTATAACTAGCAAAAATGGCACATCCAATAAATATGTATTTCCACCGAATCTTGAGGGCCCTGGTGGTATTACTCCCTTGCATTTGGCAGCATCTACAACGGATTCTGAGGGTGTAATTGACTCTTTAACAAATGATCCACAGGAGGTAAATATTTCCCCCCTACTTTGACAAAAAAGTTTATAGAGGAAATGTCCCTCCTCATTCGACTTTACTGAATTGTTTTTGCTGAGTATAAAAAATAGTCGGATTGGATTGCCTATGGTTTTTATGGGGTTTAAATAGGTCATGCATGTCAGTCAACAGGAGGGACCTACTGCCTAGTCTTTGTTAGGCCAGACTGTGTCAGTTTTTTTATAGACAAGTGGCTTTTTGAAAAGTCTATTTAGTTGAAAATGACAAGTTATTATAGATATCTTTTAAATCCTCTTGTGCCTAACAGGCTTGGCTATTTAAATAAATTTGAAGGATTTTTTTTATAATGTTGTCAAAAAGAAGAATAAAGGATTTTGATGTGTTAACAATCTAATACTTTTTTTTGTTAACAATCTAATACTTTATATCATTCTAAAGATTTAAGCATATTGACCTACATAAAAGAATTAAATCTATGAATTTTTTAGTGATAAATTTTGAAGACCTTATCAACCTTAAAGTATGTCCTTGTCAGCCTACTTAGAATATAAATCAGTAGTTATCATGTTGTTTGGACTTCATCTCATCCTTTTCTCTACAACTTAGGATTATATTTCAATTTACATTAATGATGCTTGCATGCTTCTATTTAATTGAGTCCTTGACTTCTTGTCTGTATTTTTTTTATGCTGGTATGTAGATTGGGTTGAAGTGCTGGGAAACCCTTGTGGATGAAAACGGGCAGACTCCACATGCCTATGCCATTATGAGAAATAATCACTCTTATAATATGTTGGTTGCCCGTAAACGTTCCGATAGACAAAGAAGTGAAGTTTCGGTTAGAATTGATAATGAGATAGAGCAACCATCACTGGGAATTGAGCTAATGCAAAAGCGAATTAACCAAGTCAAACGAGTTGGGGACTCCTGTTCCAAGTGTGCAATTGCAGAAGTTCGCGCCAAAAGAAGATTTTCCGGTTCACGGAGCTGGCTTCACGGTCCCTTTATTCATTCGATGCTAGCTGTTGCTGCTGTTTGTGTATGTGTTTGTGTGTTATTCCGTGGAACCCCTTATGTAGGCTCAGTTTCTCCCTTCAGGTGGGAAAACTTGAATTATGGCACGATGTAATTCTGTTGGTGAATGAAAACTCAAAGGTATTGAGAAGCATAAAACCTGGGCGAAAGGATGAACTTCAGTTGTGCATTTTGTGACGAGAGCAAAAAAATGAACATATTAGAGGTTAATTTGGAGCTATAACTTGGCAGATCGAGAAGCAGAAAAATAGAGATGGACTTGAATGCTGCATATTTCGCTGTGATGCCGGAGTTGAGGATAAGTTACACCTGAGTGTTGGGTGTTGAAATTTTATAGTTGAAGAAATCTTCCACTTTTTAAACCAGATAGAACATGACCTCACAATATAAGGACAGAAAATTATGAGAGCAGTAAGCATTGGGAATAAAGAGAAAGTGAGTTGGGTAAATGTTGATGCAGTCAAATAATTTGGTTCATTGCCTCCTTTTTTCTCAAGGATCAATGAGTAAAAAATTACCTGCTATAGAACTATGCATCATGTTCGGATGCATAGATTTCGTTACTGTAAAGTTTATTTGAGGATATTGATAATAGAGGATGACCATACTATATGATTACAAAGTGTAATAGTAAATTTTAAGTTATATCTAATGTAATTGATATTTCAGTTTTCAATCAGCTCTTCACTCAGCTACCTTCTCACATGATTTTCCATTTGAATTTTTTGATACCATTAAAATTTGTTATTGTAGACAGATAAATGCTTTGAAAAAAAGAGAGAAAAAGTTTTGACAATTATTGATATTTGCTTGGATACTCATACCACAGTTCTATCAGATACTATTATACTACTACGATAGATATGCATTGCTAATTGCTATATTGGATTATTTTATTGAATTGCGTGGCTTATAAGGCTGTATCGTTAATATTGTGAGTTAGTAAGTATTATATGTGCATATGAGTTGTATCAATAATGTTTTTAAGCCGACAAAACAACTCATACCTATTTGTTGTATCCAGCTCAAATTTTTGAGTCTTTAAAACATCTATAGTGATTTTTTTGTTGTAAATTAAAGAAATTAGCTCTCTCATGTTATATTATATAACAAAGCTCATGATTTTATTGATATATCAGTACCTTCTTTTTTTCTTTTTTTAATTTATCGTATTCTTATATTGCTATCCGTATTGTATCGGATACTGTATTTTAAAAAAATATATTTATATGTACATTAATAAATATATATTTATATGTATATTTCTCTTATATCTAAGGGATTTGCTAGAACACACCCACTAATTTTTATATGGGAGTGTTTTAGCAAGCTACACCTTAAGGTGTATTTAACCACTTTTTAGTTATACTTGCTAAAACACTCATTCTAAAAAATAAGTGGGTGTATTCTAGCAAATGTCTATAGGAGTTGCTAACATACACTCACTTATTTTTTTTAGAAGGAGTGTCTTAGCAACATTCACCTTAAGGTGTATTTAACAACTTTTTAGTTATATTTTTGCTAAAACACACATTGATAAAAACTAGTAGGTGTATCCTAGAAAACCCTATATCTAAAAAAATAAAATTTCTCTTATATATTTATGTGGTGTTTGTGTGGTGTAATTGGGTATTAGAATGCTCCTACTCGCACCCATACGATACCAAATTACTTTTACGGGTAGCTACCCTTGTCCATACCCAATGTGCGGGTAGTGATTAGGTAATAGGTATGAATCCAATTATTAAGGAAGCACAAATCAAACTCAATCTAGTTTTGTCTGCAGTTACACATAAGTAGATCAAGCACAATATTTTTGTAAACAATTAAAAAAACTTAAAAAAACACTTAAAAAGAAAAACCTTCACCAGAATTTATAATTTCATATATCACCCTTCCACTCTCCCAAGTCAATAATATGGGCCTCCTTATCTTTAGATAACTGATTCTGAAACAACATAAACTTAGTGTCATTCACGTTTTGTTAACGTTGAAGAGAAGCAAAGAGAGAGCACACTTGTCAGAAGTTCAATTTAAATTAGATCTTCCAACAAGTTGTAGCTTCCTTATATCAATAAAGAGAGTGGTTATCTAATCTTATGTCAAGGAAGCATATCTAAATTCTCCAAATTTTCTCCAAATAACACCTGCATCCGCAAAAAACTTTCTATTTTATTTGCCCAATAGATATCAGTTAAACAACTCCAAATATTTTTCCTTAAAAAAAAAAACTCCAAATATTTTATTCCAAGATACCTTTTTGTTTAGGTCGGCATACATATTTATTCCAAATATTTTTCCTTAAATTATTTTTTCCATACATATTTTAGGAAAAAACTTAGGTACAATTCCTTAGGTGCTTTTCGTATGGTTCTTAATTAAAAATACAACTTTTTTTGGAGATAACAAACTTTGAGAGAATTATGGATTTAAGCAAATCATGGTGAATTTAGTTAAGAACCATACAAAAAGCATCTAAGGAATTGTACCTAAGTTTTTTCCCATATTTTATTCCAAATATTTTTCCTTAAATTATTATTTTTAAAATAAATTATGATATCATAAATATTTTTATGATATCATAAAAATATCTATTTTAAAAAATGGTTTAAAATGTAGTACATAAGTAATTCTTAGGGGAGAGGATTGTAATCCAAACAACATTAGAGAAGGGGAGGGAGGCCTCGCTATTAGGGAAGCTAGATTATTTAATATTGCTCTTCTTGGGAAGTTAGTTTGGAACCTTCTTTATGATCCTCAGAAACTTTGGGTGAGGGTTTATTGGAAGCCTTGAGACAAGGCTTTCAATTCCGCATTGGTGACAGATCCTCCTCATTCTGGTATGATAACTGGACGGGGCTAGGAGCGCTTTGTCACTTGGTTGATTTTGTCAACATTTCAGATACTCAATTACAACTTAAGGATGTTAGCTTTAATGGATCATGAGATTGGAATAAACTGATGACAATGGTTCCAAACGAGCTCAGCACGACTGTTGATCAGTTCCCCCCTCCTCTGGCCTTTGATGATGATATTCAGGATAGATGGGTTTGGGGAGCTTCTCAAACAGGAAGGTATTCTTGCTCTACATCATATAGTTGGCTTTTATCTCGCTATAGAGAGTTGAATGATAATGAAAGTTGAGATTGGATATGGAAATTGTCAATTTCGATCAAGGTGCAACATTTCATGTGGCTTTGCATGCACAATGCAATCCCAACTAACAAGCTTCGACATCATTGCAACTTGACAACTTCTCCAGTCTGCCAGCGATGTGGAAAATACGATGAAGATGTGCTTCATTGCCTTAGGGATTGTGCTCCATCGAAGGAAGTTTGGCAGCTAATATCTAGCGTTAATCATCGATATTTATTCAGCTTCACATCCTGGAAAACATGGTTACAAACTATGTCTAAAGGAGCGTTTGGTAACATGTTTGCAATAACTATTTGGTGGATCTGGCGCTTCAGGAATAATCATATTTTTGGCGACAAGCAATGGAAAACCCAAAATGTCATTCATTTTATAAACATTATGTGTACCGACCTAACTTCAATCATTATTCACTCCTTTGAGCACCACATTAATCGTCACATGGTTAATTGGACCCCACCTCCAGATGGATGTGTTAAGTTAAATATTGATGGAAGTTGTGGTGCTTCTGGTGATATTGGTTCTGGAGGTTTACTTCGTGATAACAAGGGAAATTGGATAGCTGGATTCTCTTATAATGATGGGCAAGGGGATGCACTTTTTGCTGAGCTATTTGGGGTTTACCATGGTTTGATGTTGGTAATCAGCAACTCTATTCAACGAGTTATTTGCAAAACAGATTCTTTAAATGTCTTCCGTCTTCTCCAAGATCCAGATCACTCTCATATGCATGTGTATGCTTCTTTGTTGGTGAAGATTTTTGGGTTAAAGGAGCATATTCATAACATTTCTTTCCAACATGTGCTTCGAGAGGGCAACCATTGCGCAGATTTCTTGGCCAAGCTCGGGCGCTCTTCAAGATTAGGTGTGACTTTTTGGCATGCTCCCCCTTCGAAGTTGAAGTCAGTCTTGAGGCTTGATGCCCCAGACTGAGCCCTGTTTTTAGGTTTTTTTTTCTTTCTCTTT